>Ga0209634_1001603_pt1 | contig 16404 bp, 16 predicted proteins | sample LinPmetageLP40_FD_184043 | JGI IMG/M metagenome (GOLD analysis project Ga0209634, IMG submission 184043) | Marine viral communities from the Pacific Ocean - LP-40 (SPAdes) (version 2) | ecosystem: Environmental > Aquatic > Marine > Oceanic | place: Pacific Ocean | collected 2010-08-26
CCATTATTTCGATTATGTGAGCCATGACCATTATTTCGATTATGTGAGCCATGACCATTATTTCGATTATGTGAGCCATGACCATTATTTCGATTATGTGAGCCATGACCATTATTTCGATTATGTGAGCCATGACCATTATTTCGGTTATTTGGGCCATTATTTCGGTTATTTGGGCCATTATTTCGGTTATTTGGGCCATTATTTCGATTATTTGGGCCATTATTTCGATTATTTGGACTATTATTTCGATTATTTGGACTATTATTTCGATTATTTGGGCTATTATTTCGATTATTTGGGCCATTATTTCGTTTATTTAGACTAGTTGAAATATCAGTATTGTTTCGAACGGTATTTAATCCATTAGTTACATATTTTACTAAATTTTCATTGCCCATTTTAATTACATATGGGTTATCAGTTGCCTCTAATAAATTATCTGAACGATTTACTGTTTTTAATATATCTTTTTTAATAAATTCATAATAATCTTGTATAACATATTCTTTAATCTCATTATTATCATCATAATTAATTATATCAAATAACGATTTATAACTTGCGAACTTGTCTCTAATATCTGTAATATTATCGGTTCTTCTATATTTGCCACGAGATATTGTATTAAAATATGTTTTCATTTCTGATGTCAATTCTATTTTTTTTGTAAATAAATAAGCATAAAACAAAAATCTTAAAAATCTTTCTCTAGGATAATCGGAGTTAAATGTTTGTGTTAATGTAGTTATTGTATATTTCGGAAATAAAATTGATAATGTAACTAAATAGATACTAACCGCATGACAAATACCTTCATATGATTGAACTGTAATGTCTTGAATCTTTGACAAGTAATTTCCTAAATCCAAGTCAACATTAACAAAATCAAACTTATAATCTAATTTACCTTCTATTTTTTTATTTATTTTATCAACAATAAGTTTTTTAATAATACAATCTAAATTTTTTTGTGGATAAAACGAACGTGACATAAATCCATGAGGTTCAATACGTATTACTCGTTTGGTTTTCATATCAATAATTATAGTATTCGCATGAGCTGTCATTCCATATAATCCTAAATTAATAATTAAATATCTACTTTTATTAGCACTAGTACTACATTTTATAATAGCATCTACTATATTATTTATTGATTTATTATAGTCAATATATGATTTTTCTTCATTAGTTGCAATAACTCCCAATGAATCAGTTTTTGGATTCGCAGTACCGTATATACCTTTTTTACATGATAAACATTTTTCACTATCTATTAAATTAGATGAACTAGGTAAAGCACATGTGTTAGTATTTTGGGTGGGATTTTTAGAATTTAAATAAATTTCAATAGATATTTCTGGAACTTTATTATCTGAGAAACATAATTTATTTTTATTAGATTTTTTTGAATGCTCTAATGTTTCATCTAATGTATTTCTATGCCATTTATCTATTGTAGATTTTTGTAGAATAAAATAAACTAATGTATCTAAAAATGTTTTTCCTATAGTAAAATTAAACATTTTATAAAATTTAGAAGTACCTAAAACATCTATTTTTGTGCCTTGATTTTCATGTTGTTTTCCAGAATTATGTTCTTTGTTCTCTTTCTCTAAAGCTAAATATTTATTAAATTTATCATATTCTGGTTTAAACTTAATATCAAATGGTGGCAAGTCTATAATCTTTTTATTATTGAAAAAACTATAAATATCATTTTGACAATTAGCTAATCTTTTTTTCCATATATCAATATCTTCATCCTTTATGAAATGTTGAGGATATAAAAAGAGGTTACCTGGTATAGTAATTTCTCTTATATTAGGACTTATTTTGGGAGCTCCTGGGTCTTCTATAAATGGATAATTTGAAAAATCTGTATCGTTAGTATAAACATTTCGGTTATCTAGAGGATGAGGCCATACTACACCACTATTATTATAAAATATATCTTTATTAATATTCATAGTGGTATTACACTTAATACTAACTAGTGTAGGATTTTTAGCTATCAAGTTTTCTAAATATTTAGCATCTAAATTAGAGGAGGATTTAATAGTAATAAGATAAATATTATTACCATTATCTGAACGTGAATTCATAATATTTAAAGTATTATTATCATCTTGTAATATTTTTTTTAATATTTTTATTAATGTTTTATTATTTAAATCGTCATTAATAATTATAGAAGATAAATACAAAGACCTTGATTTTTGTATTTTTTTAAATTTTGGAGTAGATGCACTATTAAGTTTTGAAAAAATACGTTCACCATAATTGTATAGAGTTTCATATTCGCCATCTGTTATTACTAATTCATATAGGTTTTGAGATTTATTTACAAATGCAAAAATTAATTCGTCAATATCATTTATAGAATCATTTTTTAATAAATTTTCTGTAATATTAGATAAGTCGCCACCTTCATACAAATTTTTTTTTTTAAATTTATTATTATAAATTTTTAATTCAAGTCCATAATTTTTTAAATTAATTTTATTATATTTTTTTGTTAAGTCTGCTCCAACTTCTGTTGCTTGTTTTTCAAAAAAATTAACGGGTTCAAATGAAGAATATAGTTTTTCTATAAATTCTTTCCAATCTTTATCAGTATTCATTAATATTATATTAGAAAATATATTATAAAATTAATGATATTAAATTATAACGAACCAAATGTACTTTCAGTACAGTATGTTAAATATAAGAATCCATCTTCATTTTTATGTTCATTATATATAGTACTCATATTATGACTACTTACTAATAATGATTTGTCATCACCGAAGAAAAATATAGATTCTCCATGATTTAAAGTTATACGTTTTCTAATTACATACATAAATTGAGCTAATGTAATATCAGATGGAATTAAAAATTTATTTTTATCTATATCAGGTAAATTTTTTGCATCTTTATGTTTAGATTTTGTAACTATTGCAGGTATTTTATCTGTATATTTAAGACATATCTTATTAGATTCTGCTGTACGTTGTTCCAAGGAATACTTTTTTCTAAAATCGTTAGAAATTTTCATATACTATTATAAAATATTTTATTTAAAAAAATTGAATCTATTTTAGTTATAAAAAAAATAAATGTATTCTAAAAGTTACAAAAATTATAAATTTTATCCTATAGTATGGGATGATAATAGACTAAATATAGGTTCTGAATTTATATGTTATTTAAATGAAAATAATACTAAATTAATATTAACGTTGTGCAGAGATACTGAATTTTCATTTTTAAAAAATGATGGTGAAAATTTTAGATTATTTATAATAGCAATGGATAAACGGCTATGTAAAAGTAATATATATAACTATTTTTATACTCATAACAACAAAAGTGATAAAATAAAATTAATAAATACTATAGATATAAAATATAATAATTATAGCAAAAGTATGATAAAATATGAAGAGAAATTAGTAACACTTATAGAATTAATTGGTATTATGTATCATATTTTGCCAGATGAGTTAATTATAATTATCTATTATTATTTAGATACTAATAATATAAATTGTGACCTTACTATGAATTCACACTATATTGATAAAACTTTAAATTGTCTAAGACTAAAAAAAAATAAATACTATATTTGTAATCCTAGTATAGAATATAATATTTCATGGATTACTAAAAAATTAGTTAAATCTTAATCCAAGAAGCCGGTATAATATCCTCTATATTATATTTAGGACCATCTTGACTAAACCATTTTTTAGGTGATATTACAATTTTATTAGGATTTTTATTTAAATATGCGCTCCACCAACTAAATGAGGAATTAGCTATAATATTGTGATTACATAATGACATTAATATTAAGTCTATATAATATTTTTCTCTCGAATAATATACATTATTTATATGAATAAAATTAAATTCTTTTTTACACCATTCTATATTATCTGAACATATTATATAAAATTTATTGTCTAATATATCTAAAGCTTTTTTATAATAATCAATTGGCAAAATAAAATGATAGTTTGGATATTTAATATAATCTCCATGTCTAACATGTATAGCAACAGTTTCCAAAGTTGTATTTTTAGTTATTTGCTTATAAAGATTTTGTACAATATCATATTCGGTTTTTAATGTATAAATATTTTTAAGGTCATTTTCGTATTGTGAAAAATATTTAAATGATTGGAAAAAACCATTAATATTTATAATATTAGAATGACTAGTTAATATATCATTTATATAATTTTGTTCATATTCGAAATTAATTTCATTAAAATTGGTAAAGTTTATTTTATCTTTAAGAAATAGATATTTAATATTAAAATATTTTAAATGATTTTCTTTGAATTCATCGGTGTGATTTTTATTTTTAATTAATATTATATTTCTACCAGTAAGTTTTGATAAACTATATAACATAGCATATTGAAACAATTGATTTCCTAATCTACCATTATAACCTAAATCTATCATAGTAATATATTTAGGTAACTTATAAATATTTATAAGTTGTTCTATATTTATATTTTTGATTATATCCATTTTAAATTTATCCTTATAACTAACATTAGATATAGTATTAATTTTTTCAATAAATTTATTACCTTTTTTTACAAAATATCCTAATTTGTTAATTCGATATAAAAATTCATAACTAACATACTCGGATGTTTCTAAATGTTCATTAAATCCATTAAGTTGATTAAATAAATCGGTTTTAATAATAAACGAATAATAAAATAAATTATTAGTTATACCATTTTTAATAGAGGGAAATCCATTATTACACAAAAATAAATCACAATCATATGTTTCTTCGAATAAATCTAAAGATAGCTTAAAATTAATATTATGAAATAATAAATATTTTGTCTTTATATTTTCAATTACCTTATTTATATTTTCTCCGAAACAGTTATTTTCAAAAAATATATATTTTATTTTATCGTTTTTTTGTAGTTCATAAATTGAATGTTTACCAAAATGTAATAAATAAATATCAAATGATAATTTTTCTAATGTGTTTAAAATATTATTTGGAAAATTATCATTTGGTAATATTAAAATTATAGAATACATATTATAATATTAAATATTAATAACAATATTTTAACTAACTTATATTTTTGAAAGTTCAAATATCCAAGAATTGGTTTCACACTCTGGAGAATTATTAATTGTATCTAAATTATTTTCTAAATCTAAATTAATATCTTTTATTATACAATCGAAAGGCGCTTTAATATTAGCTACTGCTTTTACACTTTCTAACAATACTATTTCTTCATCTTTACTAACATTTTCGTTTTTATTTACTAAAAATTCAACATAAACTATTTCACCCAATAATTCAGAAGCTTTATTATCTATACCAATTTTATTACCATTATCTGTAATTGATAACCATTCATTATTAGGTAAATATGTTTTAAATCTTTTGGTATACGATAGTGAATTATGTATTTTAAAATTAGTAAGTTGTTTTAGTCTTATTATATTTCGGTACATTATAACTCATGATTAAACTATATTTAAGTATAATTGTTTAATGAATCTATTAATTATACATTCAATAAATATAACTTAAGTTTATTTTATTTTTTCTATTATTTCGGTAGTTGAAATAGATGGAGTCCTAGAGAAATAAATTACTTTACAAATGTCATTAAAATTGTCAAATTTACCCTCCCAATCATTACCCATTACAAAAATATCTGCTTTATATTTTAGCATATATTCTCTTTTTTGTTCAAATGATTCTTCAAAAAAAACTTCATCAACAAATTTTAATGATTCTAATATTTTTTTTCTGTCATTTTGATTGTAAATTGGATGTCTTTTTTTTTTTTCATAACTAAATTTATCAGTTGAAATACCTACAATTAATTTGTGTCCAAGTTTTTTTGCCTTTTCTAATATGTTTATATGACCTATATGTAATAAATCAAATGTACCAAATGTAACAATTATCATAATTTATATGTATTTATATGTATTTATATGTATTTTTTAATCCTATATTAACCGTAATTTTAGGATTATAATCTAATTCTTTTTTAGCTTTTGAGATATCTGCATATGTCGCTGGCACATCACCTTTTTGGTTATCTAATTTTTTTATTATAGCTTTTTTGTTGGTGACACTTTCACAAATTTCTATAAATTCATTTAATGTTATAGGGTTTCCGCTACCTAAATTATAAATCTTAAATCCGCTAACATTTTTTGTATAAGATTTAATCATACCATCTATTATATCATCAATATAGGTATAATCTCTGACCGAATAACCATCTCCATATTTATTAATAGGTATTTGGTTTTTAATAGAATGTATAAATTTATATGGCGCCATATCAGGTCTACCCCTTGGTCCATATACCGTAAATAATCTTAGTGCAATAATGTTCATATTATACAGTTGATTATAAAGTTGAGCATATATTTCCATTGACTTTTTACTTGCGGCATAAGGGCTATTAATAGAATCTATAGCGTCATTTTCGTTAAAAGGATATTTAGAATTATTACCATATACGCTACTACTAGAAGCAAAAATAAATTTTGTACAATTAATATTTTTTGCTTGTTCTAGCAAATTAATCATACCTTCTATATTGGTTCGACAATATTTTTGGGGATTATCTATACTATATCTAACGCCAGCCATAGATGCTAGATGAAATATTACATTTGGTTTATATTTTTCAATACATTTAGTATTTAATATATCTTCCTTTAGGAAGATAAATTTGTCATATTTATTAAGTATTTCTAAATTAGCAATTTTAATATTTGTATCATAATATAAATCTAAATTGTCTAATCCAATAACTGTAGTAAAAAGATTTTGTTTTAAAATGGTTTCACATAGATGAGAACCTATAAATCCAGCACAACCAGTTACTAATACTTTCATTAATATTTAGTTTAATGATTTTAGTATTAAGTAATTTCAATTATAAGTATTATTTAGTTATTATAATCATAATTATTTGTATTTGTATTATTTGAGTTATTATAATCATAATTATTTGTATTTGTATTATTTGAGTTATTATAATCATAATTATTTGTATCATTTGAATTATCTATATCGTCAGAATTATTGATATTATTAGCATTATCAATGTATTCTAAGTTATCGTTATTAGAATTATTATATTCGGAGTTATATAAAATATTTGTATTTAAATTATTGGATTCATTATTTAAATATACACTATTTTGATTATCAAACATTTTTTTCTTTTTTATAAGTTTATAAATATTTGGAATATTATATACCAGAATAACTAATAATATTAATATGTATAAACTTGATTTACCTTTATTTTGTATTTGTGATACATAATTACTATTGTATTTTAACCATGGAGAATCGTCAATATTTACTTGTTTTTTGACATATCTTAAAATATGCGCAACCCTATATTTTATAGGATCAATTGTTCTAAATAAACAAAATGATAGAACTATTGGTGGGGGATGATAAAATCCTTTCTTCTTTTTATAATCTTTAATGACTGGTAAAGTATCGACAAATTCTCTTATTATTAACATACACATTGCAACAAATATAATACTAATAATCATTTTTAAAAAAGAGTCATATATATTTTCAGTGACATTAGCTTTTAAAAATTTAAATTTAAATAAAGTAACGTTTAATATCATTCCTAAAATAAAACCAAAAATACCTTCATAAAAATTAATTAATAATAATGATAATAATTTTTCATTGTATGTTAAAGTTTGTACCATAATATAATATAATATTTTATTAATATAAAGATAAAAAAAAGAACAATAATATGAATGTGCATAATCGTTATGAGTTAATTATGTCTATTACTGAAGAATGTGTTAGTAGAGATGACTTATATAATATGTTACTTAATAAAAAAACTATTATTTGTTATGATGGTTTTGAACCAAGTGGTAAAATGCATATAGCACAAGGATTGATGCGTTCTATTAATACAAATAAGTTAACGAAAGCTGGATGTAAATTTAAATTTTGGATTGCTGATTGGTTTGCATTTATGAACAATAAGTTTGGTAGAGATATGACTAAAATTCGAAATGCAGGTAAATTAATGATAGAAGTTTGGAAAGCATGTAATATGAATATGAAAAATGTAGAGTTTTTATGGAGTAGTAAAGAGATTGATAAGAATCCTTCTTTATATTGGTCTTTAGTATTGGATATATCTACTAAATTTAATTTAAATAGAGTTATAAAATGTACGGAGATTATGGGTAGAAAAGATTCAGATAATCTATTATCCAGTCAAATATTCTATCCAATAATGCAATGTGCTGACATATTTTATCTTAATGTAGATATTTGTTCATTAGGTAAGGACCAACGTAAAGTAAATATGTTATCTAGAGAATATTGCGAAAAGGTAAAATCAAAACATAAACCAGTAATATTATCTCATCTTATGATTTTAGGATTAAATGGCAAAGGAAAAATGTCTAAATCGGACCCAGATAATTGTATATATATGGATGATACTGATTTAGATGTCGAATATAAGATTTTAAAAGCTTTTTGTCAACCCGATAGTGTTAAAAATAATCCTATATTTCAGTATTTAGAATTTATAATTTTTCCATATTTCAATGAATTAGTATTAGAAACTCACTTTAATAAAAAAAAGTATTCTTGTTATACCAAATTATGTAGAGATTATATGAATAAAGAAATATTACCAATAGATGTTAAGAAAATGTTAATAATCTACATAAATAAGGCATTGACACCAGTTAGAGCATACTTCGAAAATAATGAAGATGCGCGTACATTGAGAGATTTAGTTGATAGTTATTATGTTGAAAAAAATTGAAGATAATAATAATTATTTAATTAATAATCAAATGTCTAATGAGACAGGTGTTTACTACAAAAACGTAGAATTTGGATATACTAAAGAAGATGGTAGGTATATGTTTAAGATAGATGAATCTATAGTCAATAGATATCAAGTAATATCGTCTTTAGGTAAAGGTACATTTGGTAATGTAATACTATGTGAAGACCATAAATATAAAAAAAAAATGGCTTTAAAAATTATTAAAGATATTCCTAGATTTGTTAAAGCGGCGCGCACTGAAATTAAAATATTAAATTTATTATATCAAAATTATTGTGAAAAATATAATCTAGTATCTATCAATAAACATTTTATATATAATTCTCATATTTTTATAGTTTTTGATGTCTACTATAAAAATTTGTATGAATTAAGTTTACAACGCAAAACTGATTCTAGAATAGTTAGTTACACTAATCAAATGTTAGAAGGTTTATCTTTTTTAGATAAAAAAAATATAGTTCACTTAGATTTAAAACCTGAAAATGTGATGGTAACTGATGAAAGTTTAGAAAATATTGTTATTATAGATTTTGGTTCCAGTATTGTAGATAATAAAAAATCATTAACTTATCAACAATCTAGATGGTATAGGTCTCCAGAAATTATAACAAAATATGATGAAATTACTACAACCAAATCTGATATTTGGAGTTTGGGGTGTATGATATACGAATTATACACATATAATCCTATATTTTCTGGTAAAACTGAAACAGAACAACTAGATAGATATATATTTCTGTTAGGTTACCCAGACCATACATTTTTAAATAGTTGTCTTAATTTCTCCAACTATAATTTTCATCCTAAAAAAATGATAAATAGATGTCAGTATAAAACCGAATTTAACATTGACAATGATAATATGATAAATTTTATAAAACAGTGTTTGTACTGGACACCATATAAAAGAATTACACCTAACGTTAAGATCAATAGTGATTGGACCTATGAAATTATATAAAGTTTAAAAACCTAAAAATTAATGATTTATTATTGTAATGATAGTAGTTGAATATACAAAAACAGATTTTCCCAATTTAACTGGAGCTATTCTATCATTTTTTGAACAAATTTGTTATGTATATGATGGAAAATCAATAATGAAGATGTTTACAAATATTGATTATCAAACGGTAACTTATGATAGTTATTTAGAACAAATGTTAGAAGAGTATGAGAATGGTATACCAAAATTATGGTTATTGTTAGATGACAACACAATCGAAGGGTTTAGTTTAGGTTATATCCCAACTAAAAAAACTGCATTTATACCTAGGCATGTAGACTATTGTGATAATTTTTATATATGCAGTTTTTTTGTACTACCAAGATTCCAAAGAAAACATGGTGGGCGTCTCATGATAAAAAAAATAGTAGATTATTGTTATCTATCAGATATAAGAAATATTTTTTTAAATGTAGAAAAAAACAATAGTAAAGCTGTTAATTTTTATAAAAAAATGGGTTTTGTTATTACTAGTGAAATAAATTCTGAATATTTTATGAATAAACTTATTTATATTAATTTGTCAAATCGAAAATAGCTTTATAAATGTCACCTTTATTATTTTTAATAGCTTGATATGCTATATTTTTATCATCTATACCAGTTTGAAGCGTTACTAAATCTAGGTTTTTATTAAAGAAAGATGCTTCTAAATTTTTAATTGAGTTTTTGTGTTGTTGTTTTAGTTTGTTAATATCTATATTATTAGTTTTTTCTGAGAGTACATATCTGCATCCTGGACATATACAGTGTTGTGATAACCATAAATCTATACATTTAGTATGAAATATATGACCACATTTTAATTTACGACATGTATTTGATAGTTTTTCCATACACATACCACAATCATCGATAGTTTTATTTGTATCATCAAATTCTATTATAATACTAACATCTAATAGTGTTACTAAATCCATAATTAATTAATTTAATTTAAATAAATCAAATCAATTTTTGATTTACCAATATTTATACTATTGAGGATTTAAAATGAACATATGAATTAATAATAAATATAATTATTTTATTATTAGTTTTAATCTTAGTTTGTATGATTATTTATTCTGATAAAATTTATTTTCTTTTAACAAAATATTTATCTTTTATTTTTCTTGATGTTGAACCTCATTTGTTATAATAAATTAAATGGGTTATACTTATTGTTAGACCACTTTTCATTCCATTTCGTCTTCGCATATATTTCTTCTAAACTATCCTTTTTCTTATTTATTGATTTAGTAACATTACTAACACCCATTATTGTAAGTTTCTTTCTCTTACCATCTTCTCCTTTAATATATTTCAATCCTTTACTTGATACTTCTAGGTCAAATGTGTCTTTTAATATTTGATTAAATATACCCTTTATTTGTTTAGTATTCAATGTAATAAAATCATCTTTCTTACTAATTCTAATATATCCGTCACTTAACATTGTATTTAAACTTTTAACATCAACATTTATGTAATCATCGCTTAATTTTTCAAAGTCTTTACCATAAAACACCGTATCAATATTTATACTATCTTCATTAATAAAACCAAGTTTATTAAAGAACTTTATAAGGTGTTCATATCTATTTACTTTCATATTATACACATCTGTTGACACATTATTTTGATTCTTATTATATATCTTCCACTCATTAAAATTACTAAAATCATACTTAATTTCAAATAACATTCTCTTAAAATCTATAACTTCCATTACCTTTTTTATTTTATTTGTTAAATAGTAAAACTCATTAAAATACTCAATACCTTTTTCTAAACATTTTTTTCTAGTATAATGTTTTTTCATTTTGAACTTGATAAATTGTTTATAATCTTCATTATCTATATTACAACTTTTATATCGGATTTTAATGTCTTGATATTTAATATAGCTAATATCTTCAATCTTAGACCAAGTCCATTCATCTTTATTATATATTTCTATTTCAATTTTAGATAAATTTTTTTTAGGATATGGACAACCTATGTCTCTTAACCATTTTTTTTTTATAATATTATTTGAAAACCACATTTCTTTATATTCTGACATTAGTTCGTTATTTGTATTAATATATTTAATATAATAATTTTTAGTTAATTTTATTTTAGAATATTTGTTTATAAGTTGTTCTATTATTTTATATAAATACTCATCTTCTTCGCAATTAAACCATTCGAATCCAAAGTCAGATATAAATTTTAAGTGTGAATCTTTTTTAAGTTCAATTAATATTTTAGCTTCAATGTTAGTATCTTCCACAAATGATAAATTAATAGTTTTATCTGGTTTTTCCCAACGAACATATTGTTTTATTCTATGCCATGGATTTATTTTATTCGTTTTACCAAATTTATATACATTCTTATCTTCATATTTAGTTTTAAGTCTTATGGTATATAACCAACCAACATTCATTTTTAAATGTATTTAAATTAATTTATTAAATTAACTTAAATAAATTAAATCAATTTTTGATTTACCAATATTTAAATGACAGAATAAAAATTGAATGCTAATTTTTTTGTTATAAAAAAAAATGTTATTACTATTAGTAATGGCAACTATTCAAACTCATATTTTAGAAAATATGCTAACATGTTCTTATATAGAATTATCCCAATTAGAACCGGGTGACCATATATTTCGGTTTGGTGCTGTTTTTAAAAAATCTATTTTAACACATCACGGTATTTATGTAGGTGATAATAAAGTTATACATTTTTCAGGTGGTGAGGGTAATACTAATAATTTAGGTAATGACATTTTAGATGCTAAAATAACCCTAACAACATTTACAGATTTCATGTCTGATAAAGTTAAATGTTATCGTATTAATGAAAATTATAGTGTAATTAAAAGAGATGAAATTATATCTAGAGCATATAGTGAACTGGGGTCAAAATTTGGGGGTTATAATATAGTAAATAATAACTGCGAACATTTCTCTAATTGGTGTAGAACTGGTAATAGGGTTAGCTATCAAACCGAGTTAATATCGAAAGTATCTAAATATATGCTTAAATCCTTAGGAGTGAAAGATGAAAAATTAAAAAAAATAAATATGGCTGTTAGCGATGCCAAAGAATTAATTAAACCGTTAGAACAATTATCAACTGACGTAGTTTTAACAAATTCTATTTTAGATGTAATTAAAATGTTTTTATAATTTGTAATTTGTAGATATTAAATGATTTAAATAGACAAGATAAGATAATTATATGAGTAATTTGATTTTAGATGAATTATTTGATAATATCTATCCAAATTTTTCTATTTCGATAGATAATAAAAAATTATATATTAATCCTATTTATAGTAAAAATTTATGTGAGAAAATAGAATTACACAATATTTTAAATTTAAATATGGAGTTAATTAAACAATTTGTATTAGTTATAATTTCTAAAAACGATAATTTATTTTTACATATATTTCATAAAGAATACAATAAAAAAATTAAAAATTTCGAGCCTTCTAAATGTTTATATAAATGTACCATTATTCTATCTAATACTGAAGAGTTACTGGATATATATAACTATAAGATAGTAGAAAAGCAATCTGATAATTTTTTTCCAAGATTAACTGAACTACCATTAGATATATATTCAAGCTTATATAACGTTTTTGAAAATGATTTACAACATTTAGAAGTATTGAATAATGTACAAAACATTAATAGTACTTATTTATATCAACAATTATATCATTTAAATAGTGGAATTAAATTTAACGTGAACGATATACGTTGGCAAATAATATTAAGTAGTTTAATAACAAGCAATATAGGATATAATGGTAAAATTGTGGATATATTTAGAAGTACGATGTTTAAACATCAAAATATTAAAACATCTTATTATCCTAATTTTATGGACATATCACCATATGAATCCTATTATATGCATAATTTAAAAATTGTGTGTGATAAATGTAATAAGGATATTTCATATGATACTAATTCATTATTTTGGCATAGTCCATTTTGTGGAGATTTATGTAATTTATGTTATAAAGAGAAGAAAAGTTTAGAGATTAAAAGACGAAATCAAATTATAAAAAGAATATTGTTAGAGGGGAAAAAGGTGATATTTAAGAAAATATACAATTTATTAAAAGTTAAATTAGAAAATATTAAATTACCAAATGTTAGTATAATTAAACGTAATCAAATATTAAATAATATGAATGTAGAATTGTTAAAAATAAATAATAATAAAAAAATATGTAGTATATGTTTTGATTATTTAGTTGATAATATAGGTGCTGGATATTGTGGACATTGTTTTCATTATAAATGTTTAGAAAATGTTCCTAATGTATGTCCAATATGTAGAACAGATACTAAATTTATTAAATTATTCTTTTAGTATAGTTAAAGTATATACTGTTACAGTTAAATTAGTATATTTTAAATCTTTTTTCTCCATAACTTTATATTTAATATTATTAGGTAAAATTGCGATACCATCATTAAATATATTATTTTTATAATAAACTAATATATTAGAACCAGAATTAATAACTAATTTTAAAATTTTTTTATTTTTTTTTTTTAAATTCCAATTATAAAATGGATTAAAATGAAAAATATTGGAGTTTGAGTCTTGATATACAACCCCCTTTTTAAGGTTATTATCATTTAATATATCTTTAAATACGATTATAGATTTTTTAATTTTGGTACTAGGATTAATTATTATCTTATCTAATAGCCTTAAAGATTCTTTATTATTTAATTGTCCATAAGCATATTTTTTTATTAATTCAAGCTGTTTAGTATTTAATGAATTTATATATTTTTGTAATTGAATTACATCATTTTCACTTAAAATATTTTTATTAATGTCTGATATTTTAATTGAATTTGGTTTATAAATTTGATTAGTGTATAATAGTATTAATATAACTAATTTTTTATTATTTTTAATCAGAAATTGGCTTCTAATTTTGTTTTTAGTTTTTTTTTTGGTAGATGTTTTTTTTTTTCTAGTTTTTTTTGAAGGAGTTTTAGTTTCTTCGGGTTTTATATTCGATTCTATTTTTTTTAAATCAGCTGAAGTTTTAATTATTTTGTCTAAATTTATTTGATTAGAGTTTTCTGAAGTTTGTATTTTATCTGCTTTAGGTGGAATATTATTTTTATCCATTAGTTCAGAATCTGCATCTGGATTATCTGAATCTGTAGGTATATCAGAATGTTTTATGTTTGTTAAGATAGATTTAGATTCTATATTACTAGTAATAGGTATTATAGGTTTTAAATTAATTGCATTATAATTTTCTAATGTATCTTTAGTATTGTGTATTGGAATTGTTTGGTATTGAATTGTAGGGGTAGGTTGATATATAATAGCATTTGTTGGTGTAGGTATAGCTGTCTGATATTGAACTGGACTATTGGGAATATTTTGATATGGTACTATGCTAGGTATATTTTGATATTGTATTGTATTTGATGGCGTAGGATGATTATGTATAACATTAGGTATAGGTAATATATTTTTATGATTATTAGATACTAATTGTGGACTAACATTTAGTTTAAGTGTATTCATCTATTATATATGTAGAAAATAATAATTTAAGGATAATATCTATTCTAATTATTTAGTAATGAATAATTTACCCGAACCCAAGATTTACATTATAAATTTACATAATAAAGAGGATCGTTTTATTAGAACGGTTAAGGAGTTGCGTAAAGTAAATTTATCTAAAAATATAACTAGAATAGAAGCTACTACATCTGACGAAGCTAAGGGTATGAGATTTAAATATACTACACCGGATGTATATAATAATATAGAGACAGAATTAAAAAGTACTAAAATAATGCCTACTTGGGCTAGTTTAGGATGTGCTATATCACATATTAATTGTTGGACAGATATAGCTAAAGATAAATTAAATTATGCAGTAATTTTAGAAGATGATATAATAATTAACGATGTTGAAAAATTTTTATATAGTTACAATAATGCTTTAGCAACATTTACTCGGAAATCTACTTGTCATATTATTGGATTGAACAGTGAATCTAATTCAAAATGTAATATTATAGATAATTTATATGAGTGTTATGGTTCATTTTATAAAACTCATTGTTACATAATAAATTTAGGGGCTGTTAACTATTTATTAAATAATATATGTCCACTTAAATATCAAATAGATATTCAGTTGGGACTAATATCAAATCGTTCTAATAATTATTTAAGATGTTATACATATATAGATTCTGGAATAGTTCAAGATGATAAATTAATAAGTACGGTTCAATACTATTTTTTAAGTCAAGAAGATTTAATAAATTTATTTGATTTACCTTTAGAAATATTAGAAATTATATATCGTTACTTGCCCAAAAGAGAAGATTTTAATAATGATATATATGAGTCTAATCATCTTTATGGTTACTAAAATATTTAAAAGAATATGAATATATTTTATTATGTATAATGTTTTTAAAATCGGTAATAACAAAATAAAATATATGACTTTAAATAAAAATACTATAC
>Ga0209634_1001605_pt1 | contig 16400 bp, 23 predicted proteins | sample LinPmetageLP40_FD_184043 | JGI IMG/M metagenome (GOLD analysis project Ga0209634, IMG submission 184043) | Marine viral communities from the Pacific Ocean - LP-40 (SPAdes) (version 2) | ecosystem: Environmental > Aquatic > Marine > Oceanic | place: Pacific Ocean | collected 2010-08-26
TCTAATTTTTTAGCTTTAACAGCAGCCCATTTCCAATCTTCTGTATTTGTCCCATAAGCAAATACCATTCCATTTTCTGCTATGTTAATGTGGTTTGGAAGCCATATTAATTCTGTTTCTAAATCAATCCAAGCTAAATCTTTATATAATTCTGGTAATGTGATTAATTGTTCTTTATAAAAGTCACCATCTGCTTTCATTAAAGAGTTAGTCCAAAAACCACATGACATACTAAAATAATTAGTAACTTCTGGGGTGACTTCTATTTTATAACATAAATCACCTCCTGATTTAGGGCAGTTTATAATTTCATCGTATTGCATATTATTGTAATTTAGGTAAATTGCCTAATGGCATTTTTAATTCAACTTGTTTTGGAAATTCTGGTATATTTTTATCTAAAATTTCACCTACTAATTCTTTCATTTTAGTCCAAGTAAAATTTTCTTTAATAAAATGACCTTGTTTTTTACCATTTACAGCATAGGGTTTATACCTAGTAAATACATCTTTATATGCCTTTTTAATTTGAGACGCATCTACTTGAAACCATTTAGTTTCTTTTAATAACCATTGATTAGCAGCTGATTCGTGTACGTGTTCTAAACCACCACCTAATATAACTACATTTCCAGGGCTCATAAAATCCATATGTCCTGACCATCCTGATACTATTAATGGTTTTTTAGATAAACAAAACTCTAATAAAGGTCTACCAAACCCTTCACCTTTAGTTATACTAACCATCGCCTTTACTTTAGGATGGTTATATAATTCATTCATTTCTTGGTCACTTAGAGAACCATTTAAAATATAAACATTAGGGAAATCAGTTCCTGCAGGGTAAGTTTTTTTAATTTGAAGTATTTTATCTATTATTTGTTCCCTACTTAAATAACTGTTTCTACCTGTTGATGTTTTTAATATAAAACCTGGTCTTTGCTTTTTGTTTTTAAAAGTATCAAAGAAGTATTTAATCATAGCTCCAACATTTTTTCTATCATGTCCCATTGCTCCTTGCATCCAATGTCCTACAAATAAATAATTAAATGTTTCTTTTACACTATCTAAATTAAATGAAACTTCATTTGGTTTTAAGTGTTTATAAACATCTTCATTATACCCTTCAAAAACCACTTCAATAGGTTTTTCTAATTTTACTACACCTTCAATAGCATTAGTTTCTTTATTACGTTTTTCAAACTTAATATCTTCAAATACTTTTTTACTATGTTGAGATGATACAAAATTAATATCCATTCGATTTAAACCTTCAACCCAAGGTGCAGCACAACCTGTACTTTCAATACCAGCTGTACAACCAATATTAAATTTACCCATTGGTGCAAATTCTGATGGTATTGTAATTTGCATCCATACATCAGGTTTTTGACCATTTTGAAGACCTGGGATTCTTAATTTGTTTAAAAATGCCCATTCTTTATTTTCCATACAGAAATCTAAAGGCGTGTTACCCCACTTTTGTGATAATAATCTAACATCATATTTGTCTAATTTGATAATTGCTGCAACAATATCTCTAGCTCTAGCTCCATATCCACTGTAAGTATCATATGGGCAACTTATTATAAAACTTGGTTTATTCATTAATAAATTATTTTATGGTTTAAAAATTTGCCTTTATATTCCGTTGCGTTAACAATTTCATATTTTTCTCTTGGTTCCCAAACATCCCACAAATCAGTAAATGCTTCCATTACTCTTTGTCCTTGATATTTAGCAGTAAATCCTGCTTCTTCTGATAAGCACCACTCTCTACCTGATAACCCTCTACGTTTTCTTTCCTCACGAGGTAAATCATACACTTCTTTAATTGCCACAGTAGCATCTTCCCATCTACACCTATCATCAAAGATATAAGGTGTTGGAGGTGAACCTTGAATTGATCTCGATGTTGGAAATACTGGGAATACCCATTCACCATGTTCTTTATATGTACCCCTATGATTAGAAGGTATTTCTGGGCTTGGTGTAAACCATTCACCATTTTCATCTACAAATCTCATTTGATCTTGCATTCCACCTGTTACATTAGCAATAAATGGTGTTCCTGCTAACATAGCTTCTGTAATTGTTAATCCCCAACCTTCATTAGATGTTAGTAATATTTGAACATCAGCTATATTATATAAAAAATTTAATGATTTTCTAGGTAATTTACTAGTTGAGAATATAATTGCTTCAGGATATGTTTCACCAAATAAAAATTCGTTTATTTTTAATAAATCAGTTCCATGATTAGTTGATACCTCTGTATGTAATACAAATCTACATTTTGCTGCTTTTTCAGGTGATAAACCATCTAAGAAATGTCTAAAAGCTAACATTGCATCCGGTATCTGCTTACGTCTAATATTTCTTGAATTAAAGAATAAACAAAAATCAACTTCTTTACCTTTAAATAAAGATTTTCTAAATTCTTGCATTTCTTTATCATCATCAGGAATTGGGTGGTATGATTCTTCACCTTTGTGATTTAACCCATGAGGTACGTATTTAAATACCCTCTTACTGTTATCACAATCTGCTAATACTAATTCATTTATATTTTTAGTTTGTTTAGATATACCCATTAATAAGTCACATGACTCATAAAATGCTTGGTTATATCTTGGTGCTGGATAGTCATCCCAAATATTTAGATAGGCTATAGGACATATTCTACGAATATGATCTTCCATATTAAAAATATGCATGAAATACCTAGGATCTGTTATTAACAATAAAGCATCTGGTTTTTCATTAGCTAATATCTGCAATATTTGATCTTCAGTACCATAACCGTCTACACAATAAATTACTGTACTTGCATCATCAATACCATTTCTTTTATTAACTTCTGCGGATACATCAAACTTTTTGTTAGCATCTGGATGTTTTAAAGCACCACCAATATTAACCCAGTTAAAATGGTGAGCCGTTTCCATTACTATTTCCTTGGCTACTGTTGCAATACCAGAATGTACTCTAATATCATCACACACAACTACAATTTTCTTCCTTTTATCTTTAGGAAGATGCTCAAAACTTTTATTCATATTCATTAAATTTTATAGTTCAATATTTGTTTGATTAGTAATTTGTTTTCTAAAATCTTCGTTTGTAAGATATAAAAACAAGCTACGGTCAGCAAGCTTTTGGAATGAAAATTTTCTTCTTACACACTCTACTTTAAAATCGTTAAATAAATCACTTTGAACTTTAACACTCGTTAGTGTCATTTTGTTTGGATTTGCCATAATTTTTATTTTAATAACATATTATATTTGTCTATACATATATGAATATTCTCTAAACTACAAAAAGTCTAAACCTGCTCCACATAATTCTTTTTCTTCTTTATAAGGACAAAAATTGCAAGTCCATTTAGAAGGAGTTTTTGGATAAATTTTTTCTTTTATTCCTCCATCGGAATTAAAACATTCATTAATAAAATCATTGATAGCTTTTTTAGCTCTACCTAATTTAATTTTACCACTTGGAGGTGTAAATTGTTGTACTCTATATGCTTGATGGGGTGACATAATGTTATCATCATCCCAATCTAATACTTTCCTTTTTAATATCATAAACTCAATTTCAATCTTATCTAATGGTATTCCATATTGCTCAGAGAAATATTGTTTATATAATAATAGTTGGTATTGTTTATCTTCGTCTTTTTTAGCGTAATCATTCCAGCCTTTAGTACTGGTTTTTATATCGATTATCTTAAATGTCTCTGTTTCTTCGTGGTATGTGACAACATCAAGATACCCCATGTATAATATGTTATTATACATTTTATTTGGTGGGATTATTATTGGTATTTCACAGCCTACTAAATATGTACCTTTTTTACTAAAATATCTGCTACGTTTTTTCTTAAACCATTCTAATATAGCCATCCCATCCTCAAAGAATTCTCTCATTTGTAGGGCATCTGAAAAATGTTCGTTATTATTTTTCTTATATTGGGATTGATATTCTGATATGTAAGTATTTTGGAAATGGTCTTTCATATCAATTTCCCTATCAGCAGCTGCAAATGATTTATCATATGCTACATCTAAATAATGTTGCATGCTTTCATGTACCGCAGTTCCAAATACTGTATGTATAGAAGATGTAAATCGTTTGATTTTATCTTTATATTGTAACTTCCACCTATGAGGGCACCCTCTAAAGATTGACATTTGAGAATAAGATATATTTTTCTGAAATGCAAAGTTTATTGGGGAAGGTGGATTATTTCTAATCTCCTTTACAATACTTGGAAGTTTTTTAGCCAAACTATTTTTTCCATTTGTCGCGACCTACTAAAAGACCGATTATGCCATAATTGGCTATATCAATAAATGTATCTTGTATTCCTTCACCTTCAACAAAGGATTTACCATTAATTAATAAGTTTTTTAAACGTGATATTTTATCAGTTAATCTAATACATAACCCAGTTAGTGAGAATTGTTTGTCATCGCTGTTATTAACGATATCTCCGCCTAAAGCTATATTATTTAACCCATAATCCATGTGTTTACGAGCAAACATCTCATACATTTCTTTTTGGATGTTTTTGAATTCTTTAGATAATTCTGGGTATTCTTCTTCAAAAATAGTTATTGTTTGATTAACCTCATCATTAATATATTCTTCTATTTTCTTTTTTGAATGTTTTAAACCCCCTTTAGCATTCATAATTTCTCTATCACTCATAACTTTTTCTAATTCTTTTGCATTAGCACCAAAGTGCCCAGCATTATTAACTTTTTCATTTAATTTTTCTAAATATTTGGTCATTGAATCACCCATTGATTTGTTGTTCTAGAGAAAAATATTTATCAATTGCTGCTAATCTATCATCAGCATCAACTAACATGACAAGTGCTTCTTCAGCATTTTTGTAAAAGTCTCCTGTTGAATGGTCTCCGATTCCTACAGCTCTATCACCTAATAATTCAAGTGATAATAAGGCTTTTGCTTTATCTGCCTGTGCAGACGTACGTAACATTTCTATTAATTTGTTCATTTTAAAATTTTAGTTATTTCTTTTTTTTCTAATCCAATTGACGTCAATATACGAAGAATTTCATCGTTCCCCAAAAATTCCATGTATTCTTTTACCTCGTTTTTTGAACATTCCCAATAACTACTTAGGTGGTTTACTAAGTCATCATTAAGTTTTTTATATTTAGATTTAATGTATTTGTTCCATTTATTATTTTTAGGAATATATTCTCTATAAACTGAATATATTTCTTTTTTATTTTGAGGCATTATTTGTTGTGCCTCGTTAACTAATTCTAAATAGTTTGGATTCATTGATATAAATCTATGAATCATATAACTGTTCCAGACTTCCCAATCTTTATCAGAAAAGGAGTCTGGTGCAGATTTGATCGAATTAATTTGTTTAAGCCAATCAAAAATATTTTTCATTATACTAATTCATCTTTTAATTCTTCTCTTAACTCAACTGGGATTCCTTCACCTAATATTTTATTAGTTGTTGGGTCAAAAAATACTGGGATAGGCATAATAGCATCATTATCTGTTCCTGCTACAAATTTTGAAATTTTTCTTAAAATTACACCTGATTGGAATATACTTCCACCCTCTGAATTTTTAATACCTTCAGTTGAATTTAAATCGATGTTTGGTTGTTTTGGTTGTTCCATTTTATTTATTATTTATTAAATTATTAATTAAACTCATTATATTAATCTCTTTATCAATTCTAAAATTAGCTTTATATTGGTGCTCATTAATTAAAATTGCTACTGTACCTGCTTTACCAGGAAGATATTCGTCAGCTTTTTCATATAAAAACCTAAATACTTCTTCAAAATCATCGATATTTGAATCAGCAATTATCTGTCTAATAGTATTAAATTTAGGTTTTTTGGTTTTTAACTCAGTTAATATTGCAGACAAATAACTAGTACTTACAAGCAGAGAATCATCTAACACTAATTTGTTCTCAATATTGCTTGCCTGTATAGTGTTTAACATTTTACGTAAGTCCGGATAGAACTTATTTACAATTTTACCAATGGCAGTTGGTTCATAACTTATGTTTTCACTGTCACAGATACTAGCTATATGTACTGCAACCTCTTTTTTAGTAGGAGGTACTACTTTAAATGTTGTACACCTTGATTGTAAGGGGTCAATTACACGTTCAATATAATTACACGTTAAAATAAAACGCGTTGTACGTGAAAAAGTTTCAATAATATTACGTAAAGAAGCTTGTGCTTGAATAGTAAGAAAATCAGCTTCATCTAAAATAACCACTTTAAGGGGTTTGAATGAAGCTACACTTGCAAAACCTGATACTTTATCCCTAATAGTTTCAATCCCTCTTTCATCTGAGGCATTAATATAAAGATGATCGCAATCAAGATTTTTAACACAAAGTTTAGCCAATGTAGTTTTTCCTGTACCCGCTGGTCCATAAAACAAATAATTTTGTATATCATTTTGTTTTAATTGTTTAGCAATGGAAGATTTTAAACTTTCATTACCAACATACGTATCTAGAGTTATTGGTCTATACTTTTCGTTTAATAGTGTATTAATATTCTCCATATATTGAATAACGTTGTGGTTTAGGTTCTTCTATAGTTTCTTCTTTAGTTGAAATAGCATATAATTCACTTTTTAATGGTGCTAGTCTATACTCACCTCTAAATCCTGTTTTTGTCATATATGCTTCTAACGTATCTGTTAGTGTTTTATGAACTTGACCATCAGGTTCATTAGCAACTAATCTCCATTTATCACCAGGCGGTACTCGCCTGGCAATTAAAATGTTTTCTTCTTTTATTTGTATTTTACTCATATCTATAATATACGAACTATTTTAGAAGGTTCCAACCGAATTTCCTTGGTTATTACCTAAAGTTCCAGTTTGAACATCTTGAAGAATTCGCATTTTTTCTTCAAGGCTATCTTTGTCTTGTGTAATAGTACACTCAGTTAATAATACTGTTCCTGCAACTGATGCTGCATTTTCAAGTGCTAGCCTAGTTACTTTGGTAGGATCGATAATACCTGATTTTTTCATATCAACTATTTCTTCAGTTTCAATATTATATCCCGCCCATACATCATTACCTGAATTAATTAGTTTATCTGCTAAAATTCTACTATCAACATTCTCATAACCAGCATTTGTTAAAATTTGAATAAAAGGAGTAATACAAGCTTGTTTTACAATTTTTGCTCCTATAGTATTAGCTTCTATACCTGATGACGCATATAATAGTGCTGCTCCACCTCCTGGTACTATACCTTCTTCAATAGCAGCTTTAGTTGCATGTAATGCATCATCAACTCTATCTTTCTTTTCTAACATTTCGGTTTCAGTATTACCACCTACATGAATAATTGCTACTCCTCCAACGAATTTTGCGAGTCGGTTTTGTAATTGTTCCGTTTCGTAAGGGGTTTGAGCTTTTTCGATTTGCGATTGTAATTCTTCAACACGTGCTTCAATTGATTCAATTGATCCTTTTCCATCTACAATAGTTGTTTGTTCTTTAGTTACTGTTGCTGTTCTTGCTTCTCCAAACCAGTCCCAACTGAACTTGTCTAGCTTCATTCCTTTTTGCTTATCAAATACTTTACCACCTGTTGTGATTGCAATATCTTCTAAAACTAATTTACGTCTATCACCAAAATCAGGTGCTTTAACAGCACACACATTAATTGTACCTCTCATTTTATTTACAATTAAAGTTGCTAGTGCTTCATTATCAATATCTTCTGCTATAATTAATAATGATTTACCTTGAGATGATACTGCTTCTAAAATTGGTAACAATTCTTTTACTGAATTTAACTTATGATCCATAACTAATACCGCAGGGTTATCTAAAACACTCTGCATTGTATTATTATCTGTTACAAAATAAGGTGATTTAAAACCTCTATCAAATTGCATTCCCTCAACAGTTTCAAGGTAAGTATCTCCAGTCTTAGACTCTTCAATATGTACTACACCTTCTAAACCTACTTTATCAATTGCTTGAGCAATTAGTTTTCCAGTATCAACATCATTATTAGATGAAATAGTTGCAATTTGTTCTAATTGACCTTCTTCTGATATATCTTCTGATATGTTCTTTCTAAGATTTTTAACTACTTGCTTAACTGCTTTATCAATATCTCTTTTAATTTGTACTGCATTTTCATTTTTATCTAATGCATCTAACCCACTTACTACCATCTCTCGGGCTAATAAAGTGGATGTTGTTGTACCATCACCTGCTTTGTCTGCTGTTTTTACTGCTGCTTGTTTAACCATCATTACACCCAATTCTTCACTAGGGTCGTTTAAAATAATAGATTTAGCAACTGTAACACCATCCTTAGTTGATTGTGGGGCTGCTCCTACTCCTCTAAAAATAACAACATTCCTACCATTTGGTCCTAATGTTGATACTACAGCATCAGCTAATTTATTAATTCCATTTACAAGTCCTGTCCTTGCATTTTTACTATATTTAATTTGTGTTTCCATATTTTAAATGTCTGTTAAATTTTCTTTATCTTCTTCTGTTACTTCTGTTTCGGTTAATACCTCTTCTACTGATTGGTATACCTTTGCTAGGATTTGATTTTCAGGTCCTACAAAATATTCTTCACCATCAAATGGTAATTTTGTAAATCCTTGTGTTGGTAATACAACTAGATCTCCAACTTTAATCTGCATTGGTATATGGTTACCCATTAAAGTAAACCTACCATTTCCAACAGCAATAACTTCTCCAAACTCATTTTTTTCTTTTCCCATATCTGGAACAATTATATTTCCATATAAGGTTTCTTCGTTTTCAATGGGTTTAACGATAACCGCGTCAAATAGTGCTTCAAGCTTTTTCATCAATGTAATTTTTAATATTAGTTTCTATTGTTTTATAATTATTTAAAAAATCATCTAAATTTTTATATGACTTTTTGGTATGTAACTGATCTCTAGTTACCCTTTCTAATGCTGATTTGAAATCAGAATGAAACGTAAGAGCTTTAGTATAAGTTTTGCTCTTACCTGTCGATCTAAAATGGTTTGCGTTAGATTTAATTTTTACGTTAACTGTATAACAGTTCTCATCGTTTGTAATAAAATAAGGTTCCATATTTGGATCCTCAATCATTGTAATTGACTTCGGTTTTCTTGCCATATAACTTTTATTTGGTTTGTAATTATTTATTGACGTAAATATACGAAGAAAACATGGCTAGGACACGTTTTTTTGCAATTACTTTTACTTAATTTTAATTGATTTTGATTTTGCTTCTTCAGCTAAAGGAATAAAAATTTCTAATAATCCATTTTCTAAAGTTGCATCTGGTTTTGATAAATCAAATTTAGGTGCAATTTTGTATCTTATATCAAAGGATTTTTTAGATAAACCACTATGAATCATCCCTTCATGGAAGGTTTCTTCATCTGGTTTTTTATAACTTATTTTTAAAATATCTCCTTCAATATCAAGGATAACGTCTTTTTTAGCTAACCCTGTACAGGCAACTTCAAAATGAAGTCCTTCATCATCGAAATAAATATTTAGTGGGTGTGGTTGTTTTGAATTGGTGACAGGATTAAATTCGCTGTCAGACTTAAAGTGATTCCTAAATAGGATGTCGAAAGGACTTAAATGCCTCTCTATTAATTGTAATGTACTCATATCATTTATTTTATGGAGCCGAAGCTTCCGGTTAATTTAATTTAAACATAACAAGTGCCCTAGCTAAATGTTTTGTTCTATTATACATATAATATACGAAGGGAAAGTCGCTATTCCAAATTATTTTTTAATTTTTCTTCATCTTCTTTACTCATAAATGCTGCCCATTTCCCTTTAGGACAAGAAGCAGACATAGATCTTATTTTTAAACTTAGTATACAACCACAATCTGAACAACATGGTTGTGAACCCGGAACAACACAGTGGGTACCAACATGGTCTACATATTGACATGAATCACAAATACTCCACCTTATATCTGCAACTTCTTCTATATCCTCGTTAGTAAATACTCTGTTTTTTATGCCCTCTAAGATAGAAGGCATATTACCAAATGCTGCTATTAGTTTATTAAATCTACCCATTATTTTGCATCAAAGAAAAAAATGTGAAATAACCTTGATGTGTTAATATCCCAACCAAAATAATCAGTGGCTGAATGTATTAATTTTGCATCCCAAATAACTAATCTATTAAACACATTTCCTACAGTATCAACCATTTCATATGGTGTTCTATCTACAAATGTTTTACCATTAAAGGCTTGTCCAATATTATTTTCACCACCTCTTAATCCTGATTCCTTATGTTTAAAGAATGAAGTTCCAGTTGCTACGGGTGCGTCAGGAGTCATATAAATACAAGCTGCCCATGTTTGTTCGTCACAATGATAAACTAAAGGTGTACCTGCTTTATTTGATTGAAATCTCCCATTCATTGTATGTCCTTCCCATTCAGTAATTTCCATTCCTAGGATTTGTTCAAATTTTTCTTTAGTATTATCAAAGAAATATTGTTTTCTTGTTCTATATCCTAAATATCCTTCATCATCATGATACCATTGGTCTAATGCAAAATCTCTTACTGCATGAGGGTCATCGTAAAAATTTTCGACAACAAATATTTTTTTATCAGGTGAACTTACTTTAAATTGATCAGAGTTAATCTGGCCGTATTCTGAATTTGGGTCTGAATCGTGTGTTTTCATAATTTTATAATTTATTCATTTCTTGCTATATAATAATAACTATTAATGTCTTCTGATTGAAATGTTAATTTCATCATTCCTTTTATTGATACTTGTAAATTTGCTCCATCCATATCTTTATTTGCCTTTAAAACATCAGTAAATATATTAGAATTAAAAGGTATATTAATATCATTTTGTAAGATATCACCTTGAGCTTGGTATGTTATTTTATTAGAAAATCCGGTATTATCACCGAATATAAACTCACATATATTATTACCGTCAAAATCTGAGTTAGTGGTAATTAGCATGTTATCTACGTCAGCTAATGCGCTTTTAGCTTTAATTAGATGCTCAACATCATCTTGAGTTAAATTTAAATTAATTTCGTATTGTTCTGGGTCTTCATACCATGTTGTTTTTGGTAATATTAAGGGGTCAGCTAGTGAATAAGTTAAATCAAAGTTAGAATCTGCTAAGTGCATTTTAGTAGATATTTCTTTAATTTTTTCTATATTAATTAACAAATCACCGTTCATAATGTTAACTAACTTATTTAATTTATTAGTATCAAACACACCTAACTCACCATCTCCTAATTTAAAATCATTCAGTTCAACTTTACATACCCTACCTTTTTCACCAGCATAAATTGTTAAAGCATTATCTTTAACTCTCCATTTTACTTGGTTATTTAATCCATTTAGGTAATATTTTGATATAACGCTTTGTAAGACATTTTTACTTATCATATAACTATATTTTTTTGTTTAATTAATTCACTTGGACTAATGCCATTTTCACATCTACTACAAATATCATAAGTAGTTAGTGGAGGTGGCATTAAGTCATCATAAGATTCCTCTAATATATTTCCTAATATTTTATCCAAACTATAATCCTGACAACATACGGAAAGATCTCCGTTAGGCAAACAAACTTGATGATAAACATGCTCTACACAATTACAAGTACTATGTCCTTTTTGTGGTGCATGGTTTACTCTATCCATGATTTTTTCTAATGCTGGCTTTATAGTCGCTTCACCTACTAAGTTTCCTGCTCTGTTATAAAAAGGTGGAACAAAAACCTCAGGCCATAAATCACTACAAAATTCATGTACAGGACCCATGGACATAATATAAAATGCTTGTATGTCGTTTTCTAGTTCTTTAAGTTTTTCATATACTTTTCTTAATCTAGGTGTTAGTGGGTGTTCTGCTATTCTTTCTGCGTCTGGTAAATGTAGTGTAAAACCACCATTTGGGCCTTCTGCCCAAGGCATATCTTTTAATCTTTCTACATCATCTAAAGTCATCCCTACACCCGTAGTAAACCCAGATAAGGGGTGTCCTTTATAATGAGCATATTCTACCATTTTAGTACATTCCTTATTTAACCAGGGTTCAGTAAAACCAGACATTGTTATTCTAACTTCCTTTGGGATTTTATCACATATAGTAATAAAGTTTTCCAATGATAAGGTTTTTGGTTTTCCTTTATGAGCATGATAAATTTTCTCAAGGGTTCTTTGAGGGCAATAAGCACAATTTATAACACAACCTTTAGGTGAAATTGAAGTAGTAAATTCCATTGTTGGCCATTTTGACGTTCTCCAATAATCCTTTAATGTTTTCATATTATCCAATATACGAAATTTAATTTAAACCTCAAAGGAAGATAAAGCATCTAAATGAGGGTTTAGATCTAAGCTCCACTCTAAGTCGTTAAAAAATCCTTCTAATTTATTTAATAGTATTGATTCAAATACCTTCTGCCTATCGGCATAAATATTTAAAAAATCTTGTATTTTATCAGGCATATCATAATCAAAAAATGCTAAACCATCTATTTTATATGGATTATCTTTTAAATAAATCCATTTTACTTTATCAGCCATTGTAATTAAATTGTGTTTCCTATCTAATTGCCATAACTTTAATAAATCATTATATCTAATAGCAGCTCTTACAGGTGCAGGTGCTCCTTTAAGTATTTCAGTAAACATTTCTCCTGTTCTAGATCTACCTGAGTATTTATCTAATTTTTTAACTGAGGTTGGGTTACCTAATTTTTTTAAAGATATTGAACCATCTAGTATTGATTTTTTAAATACTTTAATTTGTGCTAAAACACTGGCCTTTTCTTCACCTTTCAATACTTGTTGTAATATATCATTAAAAAACGCCCCTAAGATAGGTGGAAAATTTGCTTTCATAAACTCTAGACCTTTAATATCTAGTGTTTCTTTTTCAATACCTTCTTGTTTTGTAATCCATTGTGCATAACGTCTTGTTGCTCTAAAATAAGCCGAACGAATAACACATTCAGTTTTCATCTCAAGTCTATGCTCAGTAACATTAAAAGCTTCTTTAGCTAATCTATCATAATCTTCATTTATAATGTCCTGATATGCTAGTGCTATACCTTCTAATTTACTATCTTTTTCTTTATCAGAAAATTCTTCAAAATTAGGATATAAATGTTTTAATATAGGTTCGGCATTAAAATAATTAGAATCAGTGTCAACATAAGCACAGTAATTCTCATCTTCTTTATCACATATCCACCAAGGAGTATCTTCTATATGCTTCATCTATATTCTTTTGTATCTTTAAATTCTGAACCTGATATTATATTAATATCATTCTTTAATTGGTTTCTTACTTCGTTATATTTAAATATCATTCTTGATGATTTCCTAAATTCTTTATCACTAATACTTTTATCTCTAACTGAGTTTTCTAACTCCCATAATATACGATTTACTTTTGACAACTCCAAAAATAATACTTTAATTTCTTTACCATTTTTAGAAAATATATCTATAACACCCGGATTTAAAGTAAGAAATTCTTTTTCAACATTAGCCAAGTTTTCAGGATCTTGCATATTCAATTTTTTTATTTCTAAAATTGAAATCTTATCTAATAATTCTCCGTTTGATATTTCTACTTTCATTAAAATGTTCTTTCTCCTGGTATAGGTGGTACTGTTACTGGTGCTTGCCTATTTGAATCTAAATCATTTCTCTCAGCTACTTCTACTTTAAACCGTTTTCCATTTACTTTAAATTTACCGCCCTGTTTAAGCATTTTTTTAAAAAATCTTTCTTGGGTTTCATTCCATTCCTCACTTAAAGTTATTAGTTCTTCCTTGGTTGATGGAAATTTATTATCATCAACATAAATGGTTTGATTAGCTCGGATTGATTGTTTTTTTAATGTCATATTTTTAGTTTAAGTTCATTTCTAATTACCTTATTCATGTGTCTATTAGCACATAAAGCACTTTCCTGAATAATTCTTTGCCCTGATAACGTTATAGCTTCTGATAGTATTACGTTGCCATATCTAAAACTACCTAATGCTGTTGCTCCATATAAACTATTAAGCAAAATTTTCATTGTATATTGCATTAAGTAATTATATTCACCCTTTACTGTATCTCCAGCTTGATAAGCCTCCTTCATTGCATTTTTGTAAATAACACGTTCTTCAAACCATTTTTTAAGTATTGTAGATAATACTGATTCTTTATCTGTTTCAAAAAATACACCATTAGCGGATATCGCTAAGTTGTTTTCTTTAATCATTTGAATTAATTTTTTTACCTTAACATAAGCCTGTCTACGATTTTTATTTTCTAATAACAATTCTTCTTCGGGGTCACGTTTTTTTAAATCGTTAAGACCCAATCTATTATTACGGTCATCTGCATCTATAATACGACCCTTGAGTGTTTCTTTACCTATGTTAATTGACATTATTATAGACGGATACAGCGATGTTAAATCCTCATCAAACATATACTTGTATAATCCTGCTTTAGGGCAAAATAAATAACCACCTGCATAATTTTTCTTATGAATTGGATGTTCATCTCTTCTAGGTGGTATAATTCCTTGGGAAAGTAAATAAGCTGAAATAGCACCATCTTGTGATACAGTATTAGCATAAACTTCACTGTAGTTATGTTTGCCTTTATGTGATAAGTTCTTGGTTAAAGCGATATATTGTAGTTTTTCATCTAATTTTTGAAGTATTTCAACATCAACAAAATTATATTGAATAAATTTATGTATATCAGTTTCAAATAATTGGTCTAAGTTTCCTTCATATTCAACCTTATTCATACCAACATACTTCTCCCCGATAGCATCTAATTTCCAACTTGGTTCATCTTTCCAACTATATTTTTTATGTAAACGAATATAATCAAGTGATTCAACTCCTACAATTTCAACAAATTGATTACGTTTAAACCACCACTGGTTGCCTTTTTTACAATTAACTACACCAATTGGAGATAAATGTTTAGCAAATTCTTCACCTATAGTATTACACATTCTATAGTATAAGTAAGGTATATCAAAATAATCACTGTTGTAACCTACTAAAATATCAGGATCCATATCCCTCACTTTTTCAATAAATAAACCCAATAATTCATTTTCAGTTCTACAAGGTATAATTTCCTTGTTTTTTGCTTTAGTATGTTTGAGTTGGTTTTTTTTATCAAGAATTAAGATATGCCACGTATCAGGTGTTTTATCCCAATAGGCTATAGAAGTAATAGGCATTGGGGCACTTTCAATATAATCTTCGGTTAAAGCACCCCCAATTTCACACTCAATATCAAAAAATACTTCTCTATGGCCCGTAGAAGGGGTATCATCAATTCCATACCTTTCAATAAGGAATTTTTGATATGGTTTCATATCGTGAAAGTGGATATTTGATGTTGTTTTATCCCATTTGTATGTTTTGGTTAGTTTTTCTCCATTAATCCCCTTAAATTTGCCTTCTGGGTCTTCTATATAAGCTGGATTCCACCATTCTATTTCATCATAACCGGCTTCATCCCAAAGATGTATCTTAAACTTATTTTTTCCTAAACTTTTTGCAAAACATTTTTTATAACTCATTTATATAATCGTTCCAGGATTTGAATTTGGTAAACAATTTTCAATTTCTTCAATAGTAAAAAATTGTGTTAAATCAGGTCTATAGTAGTTAATTGACTTCATTACTTTTTTGTCTCTTGTTCTATAGACAACAAACCTTCCTTCCTCAAGTTTTTCAAAATGGCAGGCCTCACCTTGTTCCTTACTTCGTTTGCTGACGGTGAGTATGGCTTCTTCTTCAGTAGTACAAGCTTTTGACATATTACTTCCTTGTACTTCTTGATATGCTGGCCATATCTTGCTCTTAAGGCCATGTAACATAGTACCGTTCCCAAGGGAAACATAAGTAATGTCGCACAAAGCGTCCAAAACTTCCACAATGTCGCCTCGTTCGCAAGCTTCTCTATATTCTTCAAGTTCTTCGAGGATGAAATCGTAAACAAACTGCCATTCTTTTTTTTCTGGGATTGTTGGATCATAATTGTTAGGTTTGCCAAATGTGGCGTTAAATGTTTCTACTTCATCTACATAAGGTAATTTCTTTACACTTTTACCTGAGTAACCATCTTTTTCATTAAATTCTAATTCTAATTGTTCATACATAACTTTGATTATTTTAATTTATTTTGAAACTTCATAAATGATCCCTTTTTATCATTAGTTAATCCTCCTATGGTATGTAATTTACTATCTCCTTCTGATGATACCACAGAATTATCTTCTCTTTCTGCAAATTCATTAAATTCGTCACTTTTTAAATAATCTTGTA
>Ga0209634_1001606_pt1 | contig 16400 bp, 24 predicted proteins | sample LinPmetageLP40_FD_184043 | JGI IMG/M metagenome (GOLD analysis project Ga0209634, IMG submission 184043) | Marine viral communities from the Pacific Ocean - LP-40 (SPAdes) (version 2) | ecosystem: Environmental > Aquatic > Marine > Oceanic | place: Pacific Ocean | collected 2010-08-26
ACGGCTAAATCTCCGCCAACTGCTGCATCATCTGTAACTGTTAAATCGTCTTGTACTTTTAAATCTACTACGTTAAGACTAGCAAAAGCGTCAACTACTGCTGCTCCACTTCCTGCTCCGTCTAGATAAACTGCTTTAGTATCTCCTGGAGGAATAGTTATTGTTGCTCCAGACCCTTGTTTGATAATTATGTTTTGCGAACCACTTGTACCGTTTTCAATAAAGTGCATCCTGTTTAAAGTATTAGGTGCGATAGTAATAGTACACGCAGAATCTAATGTACCTGTATATTCAATATACATGGCTCTGCCTGGATCAGTAGCTCCGTCTGCTACTGTAGTAGTATGGGTATTAGCATTAGTTGTAATGCCTTCGGTGCCATAACCTAATGCTTCACCGATTAATTCTAAATTTGTGTTTGTGACTGTTCCCCAAGTTCCTGACGCATCTCCTGTCGCCATTTCGTTAAGTCTTAGATCATTTACGTATGTACTAGCCATTTTTTATCTCCGTACTTTATAGAGTATATACTATATTCTCCAATTAATTAAGCTACTTTTTCCCAATCAGGTGTCTGTGTACTACTTACACTAGACCAAGTAGTTGTTTGATTATCGTCAACTAAACTCCATAAAAACACGTCACCTAATGAAGCTGTTGTTTCTACACCGAGGGGTGTAACATTTGCTTCTGCATCTGTAGTAACGGCTCCAACAGATACTGTGGCAGCGTTTAAAGTGACTGATAGATTGTTATTTGATATTGTTGTAGCAGTTCCTACTGCACTTGTACCTACAGTGCCTGATCCAGTAAGGGTTACAATAGCTTCACCATCTACAGCTACGGAAAGACTGCCTACTGTACCTACTGCACCTTGTATAGTAGCTATAGCTTGTGCATTTACACCAGCAACTGGAGCACCAACTGTGGCTAATAAAGATGCTGGGGTTACATTTGCTTCAGCGTCTATTGCAACTGTGCCTAGTGCTGATGTCCCTGCGTTTGGTGCGCTAAGTGTAACAGGTAAGGGTTCACCAAAAGTAAGTTGACCCCAAGTGCCTCGACCCCAACCATTTATGTTAGCCATTTAGAAACTAAGCTATTCTTATAATAGCTGTGCTTGCTGCTGCTGCAGGAAAAACAATTGTAAAGTCACCTGCTGTTGAAGTTTTATCTCCACCGAAATCAATTGTAGCTACGGATTTATCACCGTTAGTATCGTTATAAATCATACAACCTCTTGCAGTTACAGTTGCTGTGCCAAAAGTTAGGTCAGCGAAATCAGTAAATCCAGTTGTTCCTGCAGAAGTTGGTTCTACTTTAGTTAAAGCGTTACCACCTGCTGTATAGTTAGTACCTGATACTTGATTAGTTGTTGTAAACGCAGTTGTTGCCGCACCTAAAGTTGCACTGCTTGTGTATAGAGCAAGTTTAAACGCATTACCGCCTGTAGAGAAATTGTGTGTGGCTTGAAGAAGTTCTTTCTTAAAGCTAGTTGTTAGTGTTGATGTTATTGCCATTATTTAAGCTCCTTTAATATTTTAGCTAAATCTTCATGTCCTTGTTTGATCAATAGATTACGCATTGTACATCGTTCACTATTAATCGATTCTTTAATATAATAAAGTATTGCAGAATAAATAGCTAGTCTGTACTCTTCAGCTTGTTGTCTTATATGAGGCTCAGCATTTTCTGATATACCACATATCCTAGCTGTACATTTTTCAGCCCAAAACTCGGCTGGGTGACCTCTGTTTGTTTGGGTGGCTATTTCTATACCACCTAGACCTGCTTCAGTGTTTATTTCGATCATATTTAATACCTTTTTGCTTCAGGTGGTGTGACGACTAAAGGCAACAATTCAGCTTCTGCCCTGTTTTTTTCTTCTAATTTTTTAATGTATTCTTTGTGACCCATAGTAAAAAACTCATCTGTGTCTTCGTCTATTAAAATTAATGTCGGATCCTCTAACCTATGGTAACCATACAGTTTATCCTGTATAGGTGCATCTGTGTCTAAGAGACCAGATCTTGGAGCTACACTAACGACCATTCCGTTTTCTATACACTTAGCTAACCAAAACTCTACACAAGATCTTCCTGCTTCAGCAAAATGTAAGTTACCTTTGTATGTGAAATCTATACCATAGAGATTAAGTCTCGATACGTTGTTGTGTAGTGCATAAGCTATGGCAAAAGGTACAGTATTATTAAAGTAAGAACAACGTGTAGACTTAACTACATCCAATAGAGGATACTCTACAAGTCCAGGACAGCGTTCATCTAACTCACACGTGTATATTGGACCATTATGTGTTTTTAGCATTTTACACATTATTCCTGTTTGACTACCTGCTGCATCTGAATCTAAAAATCTAGATGCAGGATCCATCATAAACACCCTATCACATTCAGTTATACCACCCATAGCATTTATACCCCAGACTTCATCATACTCAGTACTGTGAGCTTTAGCTAAATGAAAGTCTAGTTGGCTTTCACCCATGGCAACTAATGCAATATTAGCACCCTCTAAGTTTTTTTCTTGGATCATGCTTGTGGTTCTCTTCGTATCTGGTCGTATCTATATTGATCTCTAGTTGAACTGCCTTCGGCTATGTTTTTCAACATAAGTAGGGCTTCTTGAAACTTTTGCTCATAAATAGCTATTGAGTCAAAACTTTTTATGTACATAGCTGCTTCAACTAAGGTTCCATAAAGCAGGGCATTTATTGCATTTTCTGACAGCCAAGTGCCAGAAGTCTCTGTTGTTAACGATGCAGGTCTGTAAAAATAATGTAGTTCAAATGTAAAACTTGAGCTTGGTGTCGGTGCTATAATAAAAGATGCATTATCAAACTCTGCATAATACTTAGGTTGTCCTGTTGTTGTTTCTGCTGGTGTGTAATCTCTAATGAACGACACATGTTTTTGTAACAGATAATTGTAGTCACCACTACTGTCTAGTACAGCAAGACTAAATGGTGTTAAAAAATCAGAAGGCATTGCTAAATAAGTGTTGTTAGCACTTCCAACCCCTGTAACATTTTTTCTAAAATAATCCAGTTGTGTACCTTTTAAGATTCTTTCTTCAGTAGTTTTTATAAAATTAGGTATGTTTGAAACTAATGAAGACTCATTACTTTCTATATAATCTTGGATTGCTGTTGTTAATGTGTCGTTTGTCCAGCTCATGTTGTTATTATAACCTCTCCTACACTAGCGGTAACGGTGTTTACAGAAAAACTTGAACCTATGGTGTTACTGTTTAGTGCATTCATTATAGGTGAACTTACACCAACACTGTTTTTAGGGTTAGATACTCTAACTATACCTAAACTTATGGTGTGTTTTACATCAGGTCTAGGGTTTAATAACGCTTCTGGGTCTGAAACATGTCTTCTAGGTTCCAGTTGTGGGTGTTTAGGGTCAAACATGTCTGGTCCAACTAATAAACCATTCCATGTTTTTTTCATATCGTTGAGTTTGTACCTAAAGCCACTTACATCACAGATACCGTATGCATTTTTACCACTTGAAAAAGCCATTAATACCTAATCCTTGGTGTTAAACTTATACTAGCACGATCTCTATCTTCATCAGCAGCTCTTGCAAAAGCTTCTTCGTACTCTGCTTTTAGCAAACCAGCTTTTTGTGGGTTTTTCTTTAAGGCTATTTGATAAGCTAACCCTGTTGTCATACAAGGTATAAACCGACTAGGCACTTCTTGGTCTTGGGCAGATGCAGTTACATCATCTATTCTCTGTATTCTATAGCTTATGAATTTATATGTTGTTGTGTTGTCTGGAGCAGGGTACACGTTTAGTACAGGTGTTTCTTTTCTTTCTACAAAATATTGAGATGGTCTTCCTGTAGTGTTTTTATCTGGTAGATTTAAATACTCAGAACGACTTATGCGTTCAACTGATATATCTGAAAAAGTAGTGCTGTCAGAACTATCAAAAACTCTAACTACAGCTTCTAAAACATCAACATCAAAAGAGTTTAAGGTGTAGGCAGATGTTCCTGAAACTAAATCTAAAGTTACTTGCTCTAGTGTCCAAAGGTTGATTCCACGATTTGCCCAATCAGCAAACATTATATTTAACGATCTTCTTGCTGTAGCAGCATCGTAACCTGTTCTTAGCTCAAGTCCTGCTAATTCGTAAGCTTCTTCTATAACTTCAGCTGTGTCTAAGCTGAATGTTTTAGTGCCAGAAGTTGCCATAATTATGCATGAAATACTGTCATCACCAAGAATGTCGAAACAGTGTACTGTAGATAAATTCCTGAACTAAATTTAGTTCCCTCATCAGGAAAGTTTAAGTCTCTAGTGTCAGTTGCTGAAGCAACTGAACCTAGTTTCAAAACACTTGTACCAGAAGGAGAAGTAGTTAAAAAGTCTAATAAACCTGCTGTGGCTGTGCTTGTGTAAGAAACACCTCTTAGTCTAGCTGCACTAACTGTGATAACATCTGCTGCCGAAGCATTTACTCCTGCCGAAACATTACCTGCTGGATTACCAACTGCTGAGATACCAGATATTGTTTTAAAATATTTAGTTCCAGTAGCTGTACCTGCATTAGCACCTGTTATAGATTCTGTTTGAGCATCACCATTTACATCTGTGCCTGTAACAGTAAAAGACTTAGCAGCATCATTACCAGCAGAAAGTATTGTTACAATTCTACCTGCATTAAAAGTGCATGCACCACCAGAAGCTAACGCTCCCCCTATTACGAGGGCTGCGTTATTTCCAACTGAAGCTGCAACTGATATTCCATCTGCATCTAAAGCAACTGTGTCAGCAGTTAACTGTACTGTTTTTAAGTTAACAAAAGAGTTTCCCATGGTTTGCCTCTAGCTTAGATTCATGTTAATTAGTGAGTATTCTGTGTTAGCAGATACTGCCATTACATCACCAATTTCCATTAATACGTTATCTGTTGCTGGAGCTACACCACCTGCTGTACCACCTGAACGAACCGCTGCATTACCTACAACTAAAGTTCCTACAGTTAATAAAGCTGCTGGTCCTGACATTACTGCCCAACCAAAATAGTCAGCTGTTAAATCGATTACTGTAGCACCCATAATTGCACCTGTTTCTGCTGCTGGTGCAACAATAAGGTCATTACTTGGGTCAGCTAATAAAGTTAATTGCGAGTTAGTTGTTAAAGCAGTTGCTAAAGCATCGTAACAAGTAATTATAATTGATGGGTCAGCTGAGTGATCGTGAGCAGGGTTAGATTTAACTCTAAGCATTTGTCCTTCACCATTTACATCGTTTACCCAAAGGTAGCCGTTTGCATATTGGTTAAGAGTAATATCAGTACCACCTGTTTCTACAGATATTGCTGTTTCGCCTGCTGCTACTGCTGCTGTTGCAGACATGTTAGCGTGGTCAGAAACTACTGCTGGTTGTTGTAAAAGTTTACCTGCTGTTACTGCAGTTCCACCTATTCCAACATAACGATAAGTATTATTACCGTAAACTAATTTAGCTCCTAACGGAAATAGTTGTGTTGCACTTTCTGCATAAGGATTAGCTGTAGCATATTGACTACCATTTTTACCTACGATTAAATCAGCTGGTCCAACACCTGTTGCTGCAACATATTGAATATGTCCACCATCATCAGTAAAAATATTACCGTCTGCATTAATCACTAAACCGTCGGTAATCGCACCTGTTGTTGCGTTTACATCAATAGTTTTAAAACCATTTTCGGAGCGGACTGCTCCACTAAAAGTTGAATTTGCCATAATTTCCTCCTTGGGAAATAAGTCTTATCATCTTGGCTTGTCTGCTAGGTCAGTTGATAAAACAATTAAAAAAATAATCCTAGAAATTTATTCTATAGTAGTTCTGGATAAAAAGAAAGGGAGCCGAAGCTCCCTTTCCTTATGGATTAAATTTACGCTCCTGGGGAACCGTAAATTCCACGCCAATCACTAAAACCGAAAGAATATCTCTCTCTAGCTTTGTAACGCATGTTACCAGTTTCGAAGTCACCTTCCATACCAGTTGACATCGCAGCTCTAACAAAATGTTTTAAGCCGTTAGGTGCGTCAGTTTTTATAAAAAACGCATCTGTGTCAGATAAGAAGTGATTTACTACATAACCTTCTGGAAGCATACTCATGTTCTTGATAGCGTTAATATCGTTATCAGAAGTTCCTACTCTTCCCGCAGTGTTTAATAGTCTATCAGCGACAAACTGTAGTGCTGGTGGAACAATCAACTTTCTAGCTTGAACGTTAGTTTTTAAACCACGCTCATCTTTAAATGCAGAAATATCTATCATTGCATTTTCTAGTGAAGTTTCGTTCAAGTCAGCAGCTGTACTTGGTTCATTAGCTTGATTTCCAGCTGTCAAGGTAGGGTGATCGGTAGCGAATAGCTCTTTACCGTCTCCTCCTGGAAAACTTGAAGAAAAACCATTGTTTAGTACATTCGCAGCTTTTACTTGTTTCGTTTGACTCATTGAACGAGCTAACGCTTTTGTGTATCTAGCTGAGATGCTGTCATATAGATTGTCTTCTATTGCTTCTTCAGTAAGAGCAAAAGCTAAAGCCACTGTTTCGTGAGAATATCTCGCTGTAAAAGTTTCTTGTGCGTAGTCATACGAGACTGATGCACCTTCGCCTTTCACGGGAGCTTCCCCAAAACCAGATAGCATAACTTCTTCCTCAAACGCTCTGTCTGAATTTTCTGTATCGAAAATTTCAGCATGTTCGTTTTCGTATCTGCTGTACTCAAGTCCAAATAAAGCATTTAATCCTGGTTCTAGTTCTTGCACTAATTGTGCTCTGTTAATAGCCATTGTTAATTACCTCTATTATGAATTGCCGAAAACAGAAGCTGGGAAAGTAACGTACATTCTAGCGTGTTCACCAATAGTATTTGATGGTTTTTCTGGAAAACCTACTATTAATGCAATACCACTAGAAGTAGTTGCTGTAACTGCTTCTTTCGATCGACCTGTTGCTGAATCACCTGCGGTTGTTGTTATAGTATTTGTTGTACCGATAGATGCTTGTGTTGGAGTTGCAGAACCCTGCGCCTCGTAAACAATATCTGGATCGACATAAACAAATGCTTTAGCATTCGCAGAACCTAGTGTTGCAGTATCAGCTGTCCAAGATTTTGAAAAAATCTTTTCACCTGATGTTGCTGTGAATTCTACTCCGTAAAACACACCTAGTGGGGTACCTGTTGCAGTACCTTGTATAACCAAACCACTTGAGAGATTTACCACGTCGCCCGAAAAAATCGAAGCGTTTGTGCCACTCGCTATTGCGAACTCTGCAGGTCTGATTGTACCACCAGACATATGATATGCGGGAGTAAAACCATCTGGATCATTTATATTAGCCATATTATTTTACCTATAAAATATGTTGTTAAAATTCTTAGTTTTACCTAAGAGCCTTTTCCGAAAGTAACCTTTGAACTTCTATTAGGTCTACTAATAGGCATTCTAGGATCGCTTTCCCTCATCAAATCTGTGTCAACAGCACGCATTGCGTCTGCGGTTTGAGCATCAAAATACTCTTTCCGTTCATTAACTGTTTCCTCAGGTATTCTTGCCAGGATTAACCCACCTACTCCTATCACACCTGCGTTTACTCCATCTTGAATCGTTGGAGCTTCGAAATCTGGATACTCTTCAGCACGAACAGGTTCAAAGCCTTCACGTAATCGCTTAGACATATTGGTCCTATCGTCTTGACCTAGTATAGATTCTCTAATCCATCGATGTTTAAATCCAGTTGGAGCTGGAGGTGCATCTAATGCAGAGGGGGGTGCCCATGGTTTGTTGCGAGATTGACTATCTCGTGATTGTGCAGATCGGGGAGATCGATCCGTATCAACAGACTCTTCTACTTCATTTATATTTGTATCTTTTTCTGTCATATTTTACTCCTATTGTGTTTTAACATATTTAGCATACTCTTCAAGAGGCACACCGAGTTTTTTTGCTATTGCTACTTGACTCTGTGTGAGTTTTATTGTCTTACTGCGTGCTTTATTTGTTCTAGCTTGTCCTGTGGGACTAGCAACTCTCTGCACGGGAGAGTTAGAAATTTGTTCTCGAGATTCATTATAGGGTTTAACACCATATTTGGAAAGCCTGTTATCAAGCTCAACATAATATTGGTCAGTTTTCCCATCAAAACCTTCGTCCATTAATTCTTTATGTATACCAAAAGCAGCAAAAGTTAATCCTTGGTCTTGTCCAAACCAATCATTTCTTTTTGCCCAATCTTGTGCTTTTGGATCAGGTTCTGGTTGTGTCGCTGGTTGTGAATAAACAGGTTCTTCAACCACCTCATTAGTTTTTTCTTCAACAGCCTTTTGTCTTTGTTGTGTTACTCGACGAAGACTTTCAGCTTCTACTGATAAACGAGAAAGTTTTTCGTTAGCAGCAACGATTTGATCTGTGTCACCACGATCAAAAGCATCTTTGTATTCTGCTTTTGCAGACTCAAGTTCAGTGTTTACCCTATTATCATACTCAGAAAACATAGCAGTGTTTGCTGATTCAGTTTTCTTTTTTAGTGTAGCGTTTTCTTCCTGTACTTTCTGTGCCCAAGAAATAGCTTCTTGGTTTTGTCTTTCTGTTTCTCTTAGTTTATAGGTTAGTTTATTAATTCGCTTCTGAACAGAATCACTATACTCTTCTGTTTCAGTTTTTTCTTCTGTTAAATTTTCAACAGAATCTACGATTTCTATGTTGTCTTCGTTACTTTCTTCAGTTTGAGGCAGCTCTATTGCTACGCTTTCATCTGTTTCTTGTATGGCAAGATTTTCATTTTCTTGTTGTTGCATGGTTTCCTCCATGGTGGTTAAGTTAATAGTCTACTGCTTCTGGATCAGGAATACTAGCTAATACTTCATCATCGTTTAATATTCGGAGCTCTCCCCCATCTATATTAAATCTTGCACCAGCGTACCTACCGAACAGCACCCAATCTCCAGCTTTACACCAAGCTCCTTCGGGAAACTTTTTAGTGTCTCCGTAAGCGTCTGGTCCAACTGAAATCACATACCCTAGAACTGAGCTAACACTATCTCTTTCTATAGTGTCTTTTACGAGTTGTATGCCACCTTCAGTTACAGCAGATCTGCCTCTTGGCAGTATCAATATTCTGTATCCAGTGGGTTTAGGTAATATATCTGTTTGCGAAGCAACCTCTTCAGCTGTTTTTTCTTTCACTGTGTTTACAGCAACTGTTTCTTCAGGTTTTTCTTCTGTCTTGTCAAAATTTAAAACAATGTCTGGTGTTTTGTTAGGCATCTACTTCCTTCTCCATATTTTTTTGCAGGTCAATTATTTCTTGTTCAGCGGAGCGAAGACCTGATATCTCTCCTACGACTCTTTGGTATTGCTCAAAACTGGCAACACCACCAGATGCGAGTGTTTCTTCTAAAGCAGTACAACGTTCTCTGTACTTTTTTAATAGGTGCTCGACAACCTTTATGTAATCCATTAATCAGTGCTGTGGAAATTTAAACCTTTTGTAGCAGCACCTGTTCCTCTAGTTTTTACAACTTTTTTCTCTGTATGTAGACCACCACCCATGTACTCTTTGTACATACCTCCGTCTTTCATACCCCTCAGTTTTTTAAAATCTTCCCCTTCAATAACTTTAGGGTCACCAGCCATTGCTGCGATTTTTTTCTGTTTGTCTGAATATTTTCCTTTTTTATTTTTTGGCATATTTTCTCCTATGATCCTTTTAGTCGTTTGTTTAACTTAACCATGTCACCAGGAGATATTCCTTTGTTCCTAAGATAAGTTTCAGCTAAATCTAATTTTTTAGAGTTAGATCTACCTTTGTACATCCCTCCTCCAGCATATTTTTTAATGTTTGTTTTCTTAGTGTCTTTTTTATTTTTCATTTTCATGGTTTTCTCCTATGTTAGTTTTGTTGGTTTTCTACGTTTGTTGTCTACTGCTCCACAACCTTTACTTTGTACAGCTAGACCTCCGTCTTTCATTTTAAGCATCTTGCCTCCTGGCATTCCTCCACCAGCCATCTTGTACATACCACCATCAGCCATTTTATAAAGACCTCCGTCTTTTTTCTTGGCAGTTTTTGCTGCGTCTTTAAAATCTTGAGAACTTGGTGCACCTTTGTCACCTTTGTCCCGCATGCTTTCGCCTGAGCCTCCTTCTATTCTTTTTCTTTTTGCATTTATATTTGCATATAATCCTGGTTTAGCCATATTTACTCCTGGTCTGTTGATTCTTCTGCGTCTTTAACTTGTTTAAGTATTTCCGCATAGGATTTTTGTGATTTAAGTTCTGCATCCATAGCATCTTTTTCTCGTTGTGCAGCTATCCTTTGCTGTGCTATGTCTTCTGATTTATCTGCTTTAGCTAACGCAACTTGTGCATCCATCTCTTTTAATGTGAGGTCTGTTTGTGCACGAAGTTGATCAGACTGAGCTTTTCTTTCTATTTCAGATTGTTGTATAGCTATTTGTTCTCTAGCTAAGTCTAGTTGTGGTTGTTGCTGTGCTATTTGTTGCGCTTCTATTAACGCTTGTTCTTGTCCTGTTATTTGTTGTGTTGCTTGTGCTGCCAACATAGCTATTTGGTTTTGTACTTCCATTGGTACTTCTTGCCCCTCTGGTGGAAGTTCAACACCTTGTTCAGCTAATATTTGTTGTACTTGTAGTCTGTATTTCATTGCTTGGTGTTCTTGTATATGTGCTTGAAGTGCTTGTATCGCAGCAGGATTTTGTTGTATCATAGGGTTTTGCATAAATGCCATATGAGCTGCTATGTGTGCATCGTGGTTCTGTTCTAAAAACGCTTTTAGTGGTGTGCCCATAAGTGCGTCTTGGTTTTCTTGTATTGGATCTTTAGGCATCATATCTTCTTCTATCTCTAAGATTTCATCAATACTTTGTACACCTAGTGCTGAATACATTTTGTAATAAGCTTCTCTCATGTTATGTAGTTCTGGTGCACTTTGAGCAAGTTGTAGTTGTGTTTGTGCTAACACAACCCTTTGGCTCATGCTGAATATGTTTGGGTCACTTACAGGTAAAACATCTACTTGTCCATCAAAATCTGTAGCATACACCGTTCTTGAACCACCTACAACATCGTAAGGGTACTCAGGAGGTAATGATTCTGAGAAAACTCTAGCCAATAGTTTAAATTCAGTTTTTTGTGCATAGTGTAGTCTTTTGTGGATAGCTGACATTATTTTACTACCCCTTTCTAACATAGCTATCGTTGTACCTACGGGAGCTTCTTGACCCATATCACCTATTTTCATGTCAGCAATATTTGCAAACCTTTGCCCACCTTCAACTATTACACCTAATAGTTGTGATAACACACCACTTGGTTCTTTATAGGGTAGTGGCATCAAAGCATCACGAATAGTTCCACCAGGAACATCCACATCTCTCCATTCTCCAGGCTCTATAGGTGTGTCATCATCCCTAATACGCATACCTCTTGCTTTAAAACCAGCTGGTAAATTAGATAAAGTACCTGCATCGACTAATTGCCTTAGTATTGATGTTGCTGATTTAGTTAAACCACCAATCATGTGTATTAGCCCAAAACCATAAAAACCTAGTCCTGGGAGGAATTTATAGTGTACAAAGTACTCAATTTTCCTTTTAAGAGGGTCATCAGGAGAAAAGTTTCTTCGTATAGCTAAGACTTGGTTACTCTCTTTAACCATAGTTACTATATAAGGGAGAGCGATACCTGTTAGTTCACCATCGATTGTGTCTTCAAAACCTTCTAAATCTAAATCAACATGCATCTCTAACACAGTATATGTTTCTGAGACTGAAGGTTTAGCTACACCTGTGATTTCGTTGATCTTTCGTTTAACTCCAGCAAAATCTTCTTCGACATCAGATGGCATACCTATTTCTATATCACGATAAACACCTGCTTGTTGCATTTTACGGATTTGGTTTTCTGACATCTGTATTACATGTGTTGCACGTGGGCAATCGAGTAAATCTGTGGTTGAGTAAGAAACTATAAAGTCTTCTGCCATTATAAAATTACTTACTGCTCTAGCTTTAGAGGGATCGTAAAAAACTTTTTTAAATGCAGAGCCAGATAAAGGTAGATAAAATAACAATTGATCAAGTTCTGGATCATATTCTTCCATGTTGTACGTTATCTGGTAGTTCATGAACTCTTTGACTCTTTGTGCTTGTTGTTCCTTTGATGCATCAACATTGCCTAAAACTTGTGCTTTAACAGGTCCATCAGCAGGAAGCAGTTCTTTGTAGGCTTGTGCTTGAAACTGTGCTACAGATTCTGCTAATAATGGGTGGTGTACACCACTTGCTCCAGGAAAAGGTTCAGTTCTATCTTCAGTTTTTATACCAAGTAAATCTAAACCTTTAGTAAAAGTTTCTAACCATTCTCTTCTTGACTCTTCGTCTTCATCGAAATCTGAATTTAAATCCATACAAAGACTACGAAGATCTTCTTCAGTTATAACTTCTGCTAAATTTTCATCGAAGTCTTCTACTGAGTCAGGAACTACTTCTATCTCAGGTTCTTCACCTTCAATAATAATGTTTTCAAGAGCGGGATCTTGTTCAGGAATAGCTAATTCTATTTGTACTTCTTCACTTGGAAAAGATTCAGCAGTTGATTTTTCTATAGCCATATTGTATTTGCCTTATTGTCTATTCGAAATCATACTTTAAAAAGTACTCAATAGTAAACTCGTTTTCTTCGATAAACAGGTTCGTCTTCAAAATCTGTGTCTAGTTTTACAAATCCACCTTGTCTAAAACGCATTAAAGCTTGTGTTGTTGAGTCAACTAAATCATCATGTTCACCGTTCGGGAAATCTGAAACCTCATCCATTAACAGTTCTGCCCAGTTGTTTTCTGGCACCCAAACGTAACCACCACTAAACAATGGAGTACAGGCATTTAATCTTGCTACTTTGTCTTGTCCTCGACTTGGGGTAAAATTTTGTACTGGGATACCGATAGCTCTTAACTCTTGAGTTAATGGCATACCAGAAGCTTTTCCTTCTATAATCACAGACTCAGGATTCCACTCATTATATTGATCAAGAGCTTTTTGTTTAAGTTCAGGGAAAGAAAGCCTTTCGCGGACTGAATCTAAAAGTATTATATGTGCTTCATTACCACCATACATCTCACCACCGATCTGTCCTTCGGGATAAAACACACCCCATGTCGTAATAGCTGAGTAGTCGGCTCTTTCAGTTTTTAAAAAAGCCGTGTCGTAACTTTGAATAATATAGTCAACCTCTGGTGGGTTATCTCTATCCCAAATTTTAAACCAATCTCTATTTATTATAGAGGCTCCTTCGCCAGTAGGATTTTGTAAATATTCCGCTGCCCATTTAGAAGGAGAAATAGAAGCTTTGATTTTTTCTAGTTCGTTTAATGGCCAATACGATGGCCAAAGAGGTTTACCTGAAGGCAGAATGGCAGGGAGTTCAATAATTTCCCATTGATCAGCTTCTTCTGACTCCATCATTTTCTTGACAACTCTACCTGTTAAATCTTTTTTAGACCAACGCGTCATAACCATTACTATAGCACCTCCTGGTTGTAGTCTTTGTCGTGGTCCAGTCATAAACCATTCGTATGCATCATCAAGTGCATTAGCACTCATAGCATCTTGCTCAGAATGTGGGTCATCGATAATAAACAAATCTGCACCACGACCAGCTAATGCACCACCAACACCTGATGCAAAATATTCACCGTTCATTTTACCATCTTTTGTTCGAGTTTCCCACCTACCTGCAGCTTTACTTTCTGGATTTAATTCTACGTTCGGGAATATATCCTGATACGGTTTAGAATCAACAAGGTCTCGGATTTTTCTACCGAAACGCACAGCTAAGTCTGCGGTGTGTGTTGCCTGTATAATTTTAAGTCCAGGATTTTTACCAACGAGGAATGCAGGGAAGAGGTACGAGGCAAACTCAGACTTAGTGTGTCTAGGTGGCATGTTAACAATAAGCCTTTTTAATTCTCCAGAAGCAATACGATCAAAAGCACTTGCCATTATTCTATGGTGTTCGCTTTCGATAAACTCTGACCACATACTTTTAACAAACGGTAAAAAGTTTGTTTGTATTGTTTCTTTTTCCTCCAGTTCTGCCAATCGTTCCGATAACTCAAGATGTTCTACAAGGAGTTCTTCGGGTATATGCTCTAATTCTTTATCTTTCATTTAAAAATATTTTGCAAAATTTTGTGGAGTATTTTTTGGAGCATAAGGACTGTGAACCAACGCAATGTTTTACTATAGATCGCAAACATGCAGGGGGGGTCATCATCATCAGAGTCAATGGTCTCGAAGTACACAGAGAAAAGAATCCTACTGTTGTCGAATAACTCTTAACAATGGTCAAGAGGCGAGAGGCATTCCCGAACATACAGAGGCAATAGTTATTGGAGAATATCATTTAGGTGTAATGTCACGAGGCTCAGAGTCTGTAGACTCTTGTCCTTCGATAGTGTACGTTGTCGATGGCAAAACCCCTCCTGATTGTTGGTGAAGTTCCTTGATCCTCTGTATAATCTCTAGCTTACTAAGGTCTGAAGTTTTGTTGACTGTTAACTCTTTACGTTCGACATATATCCCAGCAGCTTTGCCTCGGCTTATCTCGGCAGTAACAGCAGCACCGAATGCATTGTTCGAGAGAGCCTTGTCTCTTAACTGTTCTAGATTATCTAGGTGTTTAGATAAGGTTAGCGTTGCTCGAGCAGCACCCCTGTTCTGTAACTCCTGTATTCGTTGTTGAACTAATGGCTCGTTGTTCGCGAGGAATGCTCCTGCCCTTGCTGCGTTCTTGTGCGAGTAGCCAGCAAGCACGGCAGCCTCCTTTAACTTGGTTCCTGAGGCAACAGCTTGTGCGAACTTTTCCTGTTTCGGTGTTAGTTTCTTTTCCTTGCGAATAGCTTCCATATATCGTATGTCTCTCCAGACTTATATAAGGCTCACACAAACCTCAATATAGGTATTCTAACCCTAAACTCTTGCTATCGTAAAGTTTACCCAAATAGACTCCATATTAGCTTCAACAGTCAATAGTCATCTAATATGAACATCTAATACGCTGTTGACTCTTCTACAAGAGGCATTCCACAACAACCTATTAGACTATTAGACAAGATCCGACTTTTGATCAACACCATTCACAAAATCCACTCCTCATGAATAACCCCAATAACCCAATAAAAAATGGCTCCCGAAGGAGCCATTGATTGTAGAGGATATTAATGTTTATCTAAGATAAACATTAATGCTGTTGCCAGAAGCATATACATGTACACGATGCGCAACATTCTTTTTAGCATGACCATGTTTTATTTTTGCTTCTTCAAAAGATGTAGCCTCAGTACACCACTCACGGAATGCATTCCAAGTAACATTTATGTTGACTCTAGCTGTAGACGTAAAATACTTTTTCTTGTCAAAGTTCTCATCATCTTCTGCAGCATTATCGCCGTAACATTCTGTATAAGTACCAGCACAGACATCAGTTTTAGTAAAACCATGTTCTTTACCATTACGTTTCATATTATGTACATACCTGTATAACTCTGCTGCTGGTGCGTAAAAATCGAAACTACACTGACCTTCCGTACGGATCGTTTGATAGTCTTCGTAATCCTTTTCATTTAATAAATGGCTGTATTCTACACCCTTATCTTCAAGAAAATGTTCGGCTTGTTTTTCATAAAACAAGACGTATGCACGCAGGACTGCAAGGCTTGGACCCCTTAGTTCGTAAGACTTTTCGACGCTTATTATCATTTTTGGTTGTTTCATATATTTCTCCTTTCTTCGTTAATTGAAAAGCTATCATGCCATATATTTATCTAGAAGTAAAGGACTTTAATGAATTAATTACAAATAAAAAAATGGCTCCCGAAGGAGCCATTTATTCTAGAGCAATAATTTAGCTCATATATATGGTGACCCACAGAGGCAACAAAACTGTTGCCCATGCCATAATATATACGAAGAAATCCCTATAGTCTTGGTTAGTCATGCAACTAACCCCCTTCTTTTAAGTTCTACAATAATATTGATAATATCGTAATCGACATACTTATATCTATTAGCAACTTTTGTTAAGTATTCTAGATCATCAAATAGCCATTCGTCGCTTCTTTCGGCAAGTTCTTTTTCACCCATTTCTGTATCTGTTTTTGGACCAGTAAATTTTAATCTTATTTCGTATATATCCATTAGTCTTGCTCCTCAATGAAACTTTCATTCATTTTTAATTTATTGATATTTGGTATTAATGGTAAACCTGACATTGACAAAAAATCTTTTTTGATTTGACTGCCTCCCACAACTTTTGTATATCTATATTTTCCTTTATAAAATT
>Ga0209634_1001607_pt1 | contig 16399 bp, 17 predicted proteins | sample LinPmetageLP40_FD_184043 | JGI IMG/M metagenome (GOLD analysis project Ga0209634, IMG submission 184043) | Marine viral communities from the Pacific Ocean - LP-40 (SPAdes) (version 2) | ecosystem: Environmental > Aquatic > Marine > Oceanic | place: Pacific Ocean | collected 2010-08-26
CAGCATCACCATCTGAGTTACTAGCAAATCCTGGAATAGATTCGATAATAGTAGCTACAGTTGGAGAACATACCATAAAATTAGCTCCACCTCTTAGTGTTCTTTGGTGAATAATATTACTTAACTTTTGAACTTTAGTTCCTAATGTTTGGAACCACTGTCCTTGAGAGTTAAAGAATCCTAATCCTGTTGGATTAAGTCCACCGGCTGTAATACTCTGGTTGTTAATAGCACTCCAGTACTCATCACCAGCACCAGCATCTTCGATTAGCATTGCAAGAATTTCTTGATCAATTTCTAATGAAATATACTCACTCATGATTGAAGTTAATTCAGCTTCTGCATCTAGAGAATGGTAAGCATTTAGATCTTGAGCGAACTCAGGCGTCCAAACAGCTTTCAATTTTCTAGTTTTAGCAACGATAGCTTCAGAACTCATCTGAACGTTGATTTCTGGGATTGCAATTGGCGTGTTGTTGTTATTCAAGTTGTTGTTACCATCTTCAAAATCACCTCTTGCAAAATCAAGTGGTTGTAAAGTTTGTAGAGCTACAACAGTTTGAGCAGCATTACCAACATCATTTAAAGCACCACCACCAATATCTAGCATCCATCCAGAAGCAATATTACCAGTAAGGTTAGCACCACCAGCAGAAATTGTTCCTTGTCCGAAGAATGAAATTACACCAGCAGCAGGTATATTACCAGCAACTAAAGTAATTTGAATTGTTCCAACAGTTGCAGTATTCACAGGAATAGTAGCTGCAGAGAAGTTTAATACATCTCCAGCAACATATCCTGATCCTGGGTTGTTAATTGCAATAACTGGAGCAGCAGCACCACCTTGACCTAATACGTCAATTGTCATACCGAATCCTGTAGATCCAGCAGCTAATGCTACACTTGAAGGTTTAACGTTCAAATCACTGTTACCTAAAGTAGCAGAAGCAGCAGCTAATGCAGCACCACCAACCTGAGTTGCTTGTGCAGTAATTAATGATACTATTTTACCATTTAAGTTTGCAACAGCACCACCAGCATAAACAGTAGCAGCAGGTAAAATACCTCCTTGTTTTACACAAGTAAATGCAGGGTAGTTAGTATTAAATACTGCATTACCAGCAGCAGAACTTACTAGATAAAAACCTTCAACAGCTTTTGTGTCGTAGTTAGTGTCTAATAAAGTAGTTGCAGCTAATGCACTTGTAGTTGCTGGAAAAGAAACTTTTGTTACGTTAGTAGCAGCTACTAATGCTAATTGATCCCAACTGTTTGCAGCTGTTTGACCAGTTGCAGCAGAAGCAAATGCAGAATCTGCATCTAAATCATAGTAAAAATCTGCATTACCAACTGTACCGAAAAATCCAGCTCCAATTGCTGTAGATATAAGGTTTTGAGTTGAATATCCAAATCTACCAGCACCATAAAGACCACCTGCAGCAGCATTACCAAAACCACTAGAGTTAGTAGCTGGATTTACTGGAGAAGGAGTACCATATAATGAAGTATTATTGGCAAATGGTTGTTTTGCACCTGCACCTGCAGCCGTAGCTGGAGAAGCTGTTTGCGTACCACCATATTGGAAGTCTAGATAAAATACTAGACCAGAAGGAAGATTCATTGGTTGAACCGAAACAAATTCTTTTGCTGCGATTTGTCCAAATACCTTTCTTACTAATGGAAGAGCTACGCCCGCCCATTGACCCGCAGGTCCTGTACCAGGAGTAAACTGACCAGAAGTCGCTAATGGACCACCAGTTTGTGTATTCTCTGTTACTAATTGTTTAGCTTGGTTTTCTAAGATCATAGACATATTGTTCTTGTCTGACTCAGAATCCATGCCTTCAAGTAGGCCTGTTTTAGACCACTTGTTTGCTAACCTTGCAGCATCACTTTGCAGTGATTTGTAAGTGTTAGCGGATTCTAAAAGTGAATTTAATTGTGACATTTTTTTTTAAGTTTTAGTCGTTATTAATTAATTATTATGAATTGATAATGCCAGCTAGTTTCTGGAATCTCATTACCATTTCATTTGATTCTACAATCGGTTTTTTATTAGTTGAAGTTGATGGTGCAGACATTGATCTAGAAGCTCTACCTAAATTTTCATTTACGTGTTTTTTAGCATTTGATTTAAATCCTGTATTAACAGTTTCAAATACTAATTTTGTTTCTTTTACAGTGCTAGCTTTATCAAAAGCTTCTAATACTTTAACCTTTTGAGTCTCAGTTAAATTTTTAGATTTAAAGATTTTGTTAGTGTAAAGTAACTTAGCGTTTAACAAATTGATTTCATTTAACTCAGATCTTAAAGTTTTAACAGTAGCATAAGCTTCTCTTAATTCTTCTTTCATCTTAGAATCACCAGAAAATTTTCTTTTACCTTTAGCTTTTTCCATGTTTTCAGAATCAGCTCTTCTTTGAGCCATATCTTGTTTCTTCTTACCATGTTTAGCGCCTTCAGCATCGTCTAATCTTGCATCGTACCCTTGTTTTTTCTTTTCATCAATTTCCTCTTTAGCTTCGTCCAATTCTACGTCAACCGCAGTTACCGCATCATCTTCTACTTCTAACTCTCCCTCTTCATCTACGTCTACGTCAACATCATCTTCGAATGATTCGCCAGCTTCTAATTCACCAGCACCTACCATATCTTCGATTACGTCTTCGATAAACTTTTTGAGGTCTTCTTCAGACATATCTTCAAGGTCGACATCTTCGTCCTCGTCTTCGTCTTCTTTTTCATCCTTCATACCATCTTCGTAGCCTTCTTCTTCGGCGTCAGTTCTTTCATCTTCTTTGATGTCGTCCTTGTCGTCGTCCTTTTTAGCTTCTCCAATTTCTGAAGTATCCTCATTTAGTTCATTTTCTAATTCTGATAAAATTTCGTCTAGATCAGATACATCTTCCTCTTTGATTTTACGCATTTTCTCTGCTCGTGCCTCAGCTTTATTGTCTGATTTACGGTCATCGCCCTCACGCTTTTCCTTTTTGGTCATGTATTCTTTCTCTTCTTTAATTTTATCATCATCTTTTTTAGCTTCGTCTACTTTATCGTTCATCTCTTCATCCATGTCCTCTTTATCCATTTCTTCTAACTTTGCAGCTAGCATGGATTTAATTTGTGGTTGAAAAGCTTCTTCTAAAGCAATCTTAGCATTTGCAATGGCTGATTCTTTGACAGTCTTTGCATCGGCAATAGCCTCTTTTAAAAAGTTTCTGTTCATTTTCCTTAATTTTTTTTGGAAGTACGATTATTTGGAATCGTAATAAGAATTTATAATTTATGAATGCCATATAAGAGATGGCATATTATGTTTATACGTATATGTAAATAATTTAAAAACATAAAGGAAAAAGCGCCTCTTAAAAAAGAAAGCGCTAATTCCGGTTCACAGGGTAAAATTGTTATACTATAGGGCAAGAACCATTTGCACAAAGTATTTCTGTTATAACAGAATTTACTTTTGTATATGAATTTAAAGTTTTTAACTCAAGTCCTTCTTTTACTAAATGCATAAATGAATCTGGATTTGAGGGTGTTGATACAAAATCCCAACATAATAATTCAAAATCATCTTGTACTTCTTGTACTTCACCCATTGGTTTTAAACTCCCCATACCACGAGAAGACACACCGACTGTAATACCATTTTCTACTAATGCTTTTAAAATATTTCCATTTGGAGTAGGTAATATTTCTATCTTACCCATTACATTATCTCCATCCCACCACATATCTGATATATTATGGGATACGTTTTTTAAGTTAATAATAGTATCATCAGGGTGGTCTAATTCTCCTAATGCTCTATTTTCTTCAACTAATATTCTATACTTATCTATTTCTCTTTCCCATAAATCTTTAGAATAATATCTACCATTACCATTTTTTACTTCAGCAGTAGCTAATATACCCTCAACTAATGGGTTACCCCTTTCAGATACATTATTTTCTGATAAAGATTCAGGCATGGCTGTAAAAAGCCTTGTTTCAACAAGTACTTGCTTATTCATATTATCTTTCTGTTATGCCGTTTGAATTCAAGTTTGAATTATCATCTGAACCATCATTTGAATTTTCATTTGATCCTTGATTCGATTGTTCTGCAATATCTTGATCTTTATTATTTCTAAAAGCTTGTTGGGTTTTATCTGAATTTGAAGCTCCAGCATAATTTGAAGACTCTAAATCTTCATCTACTATTTCTTCTTTTTTATAAGACTTACCTGCCATTTTTTCATAAAGTTTTTCCATCTTAATTTTTCTTTTTTCAAGATCTTTAACTTCACGTTGCATTAGTTTAATTTTATTTTTATCAGCTAATTCAGATAAATTTTCATCTTCAGTAACCATAGAAAGTCTTGCATTTTTCTTTTCTATAATTTCATCAACATGGTTAATTTTAGCTTCTAAAGCAACTATTTGAGATTGTCTATCAATTTCAGCTAATTTACTATCTAAAGTTTCTTTTTTAACTTTTTTCTTTGGTGTTGGTTTTTCTCCTAATGGACCACTTTCCATTAAATCTATTAATGATATCATTTTATTTTCTTTTAGTTTTACTTTTTCCATTTGATCAGATTTACTTGCTGTTAAACCCGGTGCTTCATCTGTGTATCCTAATTTATCAATACCAAATGCAGCATTTTTTACATAATATAAAGGGTCACTAGCTAAATTTTTAGCTACTAACTTTTCAGCTTTTTCTATTGCTTCACCTAAATCAGCATCAGATACTGTTTCTCTAACTTTATCCATTTCAAATTTAACACCTAGTCTAAATTCTTCTCCATTTAAAGTATCATAATTATCTTTATTTGCTTCATAATCAAAGTTATGATCTTGAGTATCTATTACACTTTTATCGACTTTTTTAGAATCAGCTTTAACTGCTTCATCTGCTTTTGATTCTTTAGTTTGAGCTATATGTAATGGGGGGAATCTGTTTGGATTTTTAGGATTAGCTTCTTCAATAATATCCATATTTTTATTGAATATTTCAAACCAATTTTTTGATTTATTTGAAGTAACTACCCCAGCTAATTTTTCAGTTATTACAGATCTATTTAATAATATTTCTTCTGCTTGATTGAAATTAGCAGAGTTAACTACCATATGTGGGTAACTTCTTTTAACCTCTTTAAGGAAAATTTCTTTGCTACCTTTACCTTTTTTAATTTGGTTATATTGTTCTTGTATTGTTTTTGCCATTTTATTCTCCTTTTAATAAGTCTTTAATATCTTTTATATAGTCTAAAACTAAATCTGTTGGTTTAACAACATTATATGATGAAGGATTATCATTATAATATTCACTTGTTTCATTTTTAGCATTGCTCAACATTTTATAAATATCATTAAGTTGCTGTTCAATTACATCAAATGCTTGAATTCTTTCATTTTGATATTTTTTTTGATCTTCAAATATTTGTTTTACATCTAATTTTGAACCTTTTTGTACGTAGTTTCCTGCTTTATTTTTTGGAACTAATTTATATCCAAACTCACTTGTATATGTGCTATTATTAACTCCATCAGCACTTGCTTTAGGACCTGGTCCTAGTGAAGCACCAATTCCTTCATCTAATAAAGCCATGCTTAATTCTGATCTTGGATCCATATCAATAAAATCATCTGATACAGCAAATAATTCAACTACACCATTTTTTAAATCTGTTACTTCAATATCTTCTATATCAAAACTATCGTTAAGCTTTTTAGCTATATTATCCATTTGTCTTACAGCTTCAGCTGAACTTAATCTTCTGATTTGACCTGACATTGTTTCTTTACCTAATGCTATAGATGAACCACCTCCAGTATCGTATTTTATATATCCAGATAAGAAATTAGGATTATTTTTATCTTTCCTAAAACTTGGTTTAGATACTTTTATATAATTTTTTAAATTTTCTTTAACTATTTTATCTATTTTTTTAGCTTGACCCTTATGCATTTTAGATGCTGCCTTTAACTCTTTTGATATTACTTTAAGTTTTTTATTCTCAGCATCAGTGTGGTTTTCAGGAATTGGTTTCTGTTTCTTTTTAAGTTTAAAAGCATATGGAGTAGCATATGTCATCCCTGTTCCAGGTGTAAATGTTGCTGCTCCCGTTCCACCACCAGTTGTAGACATTTCATCTAATTCTTCAGATAATTGTCCTTTTAATTGCTGATAAAATGCTGGGTATTCTTTTCTTAAATGAGTTCTAAACCTATTAAACTCATTTCTTATTTCATCATATATACTCCTTAATACTTCATCATCCCTTACAGACTCACCTCTAATTAATTCATTAGCAGCATCTTTAGTAGCTTTTAATTGTTTAATTAATGTTTCAAAAGAAGGTAAATTAATGATTGTATGTTCAACTGCTCCTGTTTCTTTATTTACACTAGATGTTTTAAAATAAGTATCACCATCATCAGATAAAAAATCTCTTTCATCCCAAGGACCATACTTAGCTTCAATCCAAGCTTTTAATTTAGGATCAATATCTTTCCTTTTAGCTTCTTTAATTACTTTAAATATTTTATTTATAATATTATCCATTTGCTACTTTTAATTCTTCTAATAATGAATGATATTGTAATAAATCTACTAAATGGTTATTTTTTATAGTAGTTCTTTTATTTATTTCTAAAATTAATTTATCAATTTCTTGTAATTTAATTTTTGTTGTTTTATCTGTAACTTTATTAGTTTCTTCTTGTAAGGAAGATTTTATATTTATAATTTCTTTATTATAAAAATCTTTTAATAAAGGACCGTTATCAGCTGAATTAATAAATTCTTTAAGAATTAATTTTTGCTTAGTATTTAAATTATCGTATTTAGTATTGAAATTTTCAAGTAAAACATGGTATGTTAAAGTACGTAAATCTTTATCATAAGATTTAAATTCTTCTAATACTACATCTTTAACTTTTATTTTATTAATTTCTTCATTAGTAATATGTTCTAATATAGTAATTTTATTATCTATTACTTGATTAGGATCTGTAGTATTTGTCTTATTATATATTTCTAATAATGTATAAAAGGCAGCTTGAACTTTATAATCTGATAATTTAGTTTTAAATAAATCTTCAACATCATAGTGAGATTTTAATTCTTTTATTAAATTATATTTCTCTTTTTTTAATTTAGTTCTATTAAGTTTTTTAGATTGTTCTAAAACTGAAGTTAGTACTACATTAGCTTTGGAATCTGTTAACATTTTATTTTTGAATATAGTTTCATATAGTTTATATTCTTTTCCTAATTCAGTATTAACAAAATATTCTTTGATTATATTGATTGCCTTAGATGTTACTCCTGACAATGTGTCACCAGTTATCTTCTTTACTAGGATTTCAAAGAGAATGCCAGTGTTTTTAAATTTTGAGTGTTTTATATACATCAATATTTATTTTAGTATAAATATATTAAAATTATTGTTCCTTAATATTTGACTCATCAAGGAGCGAACTTTTCGCATTATCTTGTTCAAATACCAACTTTTTTTCAGATGGGATTGAATTTAATAAATTTTGGTGTTGTAGAAGTTGTTTTTGAGCTTCTAAAGCTAAAGGAGATTTATTACTATCATTAGCATCTTTTTTCATTCCTTTTGCACCTAATCTATCTTTTCCAAAATTATCACTTTGAGTATTTCGTTTGGATACTTTTTCAGCTGGTCTACCTAGTGGTGTTTTGTCTTTAGTTCCATCTTTATACCCATCAGGCACATTGCCCGGATCTGAATACATCCTACCACTACCATATAATGAAGCTAAATCATGAGGTGTACCATATGATTTACCTGTTTCTATAGGATCATTACCTTCTGCTTCAATTTGTGTAATTCTGAATTTGCGCTTAGCATCTTCTCTAATTAAATCTCTATTTTCCTCAAACTGATCTTCACTTAAATGGAATATATGTTCATAAATCCAATCAGTTGGTAATAAATTAGTTTCTACCATTTGAGCTGCTAAATCAACTTTTTCTTTCATTAATGCTATTCTTTCCTGATCATAAATGATTGAAGGATTAGTTAATGATAGTTCAAAGTTACCTAATTGTTCATCTCTATAACCTTGAGTATATAAATGAACTAATGCTATTTTATATAATTCGGATACTATAATTCTTTGTATACGTTCTATTGTACGAGCAAATCTAATATCTTGTGCTGCTAATGTTGCTTTTCCTTCTACATTTTCATCATACCCCATAAATGCTTTTGGAACTTTTAAAGCTGCAAATAGTTTGTCTCTTAAATATTCAACATCTTCAATCCCATTCCACTGTAATCCATTTAGATTTTCAATTTTAGTAGCTTGATCATTTCCTCTAACTGGAATATAAAAATCTTCTAATATGTTTTGCATATTATATTTTAAATTATATTCACCTGTTTTTTCATCTACAAATGGAGTACGTTTAAGTTTACTTAAAGTTTTTTCCATAAAAGCATCTACTTCATTTGGAGGAATAGCACCAACATTCATATAAAATATTCTTTTTTCTGGTGCACGAACTATCCTATGAATCAACATTGCATCCTCCATTAAAACATATTGTTTAAATATTTTTCTAGCTGGTTCAATATAAGATCTACCATAAGGTAAAAAATTCATATCAGACAATAATCTAAAATGAGCCATTTCATAATTATCAAATATTATTCCTGATGCCTGTTCTCCAGAATTAGGAACATTATAATAACCATATGAAGAAGTTGATATACCATCTGGTTCAAATCTATATTTTACTTCTGCTGGGTTAGATTTTTTTCCATCTTCTCCATATCCTACTCCACCTTCCATTCTTTCAATATGAAATGCTGTATAAGGTATAACATTATATACACCATATTTTTCTGCTATTTCTAACTTTAAAAAGAAATCTCCATATTTACACATATTTCTAATCCAAGGCCAAAGATTAAATTCTACATTTAATACATCATAAAATAAATTATATAATATTTTTTGTATATCTTCATCAGCAGATTTAATTTGTAATACTTCACCCATATCATTTTTTAAAGTAGCCTCATCAGCTATAATATCTAAAGCTGAAGCTACAATAGCATCACTATCCATTGCATCATAATCTGAATACAATAGGGGACGCATTTGTTGATAATTAAAAGAAAGTTGTTGACCATATATAGAAGTACCTGCATTAGAATATATTCTATTAAATCTATCTACTAAAGCATTTGTTTCTAATGTTCCTGTTTGTTGTGCTTTATTAACATCAAAAACTTTAAGTTGATCACCCCCAACATTACGAATTATTACATCAGTTGAAAACAATCTTCTTAATCTTGAAAATAAACTTTTATCTGCCATTGTTGTATTTTTTTATAAATATTATATTAATTACCCTAATAACCATCCTATATTATGGTCTTTACCATCAATTTTAACACTATATGGATTTTTAGCATTAGTTGATGAATATCCCCCAGTATATGATACTTTATTACTTTTTACTGCCCCTAATGTTGCTCTTGCCATATCTAAACTCTGTTGTTGAAATTTTAACGATGTATCACGTAGGAACATACCAATCCCAAATGACATAACCAAGTCATCATTGTAACCTGTTTGAGCTTCTGGTCTTCCATTTTTCCAAATAAATACTTTCATTTCTTCTAATAAACGTTTTGAACGAATGTTTACAGATCTATCACCAATAAATTCTCTAAATTTATTAATACAAAGAGGTCTTGTTTTCATTGACATAGTAAAACCAGGAACCATTTCAGAATTACCTTCATACACTCTTAAAAATGATTCTGCTGTTAAAGCATCAGATTTTGGAGACTGGTATAAATTTTTATATCCTCTTTCTCTTATAGCATCTAATGTAGCCCAACCAATGTTAGCATTTTCAACAACTAACATAGCATTATTATACTCAGTAGCTAATCCTGTTAAAAAATAACCAAATTCTTTAGGTGGTAATTGTCCTTTATATTCTGCTACTTGAGAATTAGTTTCTATATCAATAACATGACATGCCGAAAAATCTTTACCATCACCTCGAGCAACATCAGCTGTAACCATGTATTCTCTAGAATAATCTGGTGATTCCCAAACCCATAAATTTTGGTCTACTCCCCTTCTTTCTAAAGGTTCTTGAATAGTTGTAGATGAAATAAAATCAATCCATTCTGAGTGAAAAACTATATCACCAGATGTACTAAAATCACAATCACATTCTTGTGATGCTAATCTAGGATCACCTAATAATTCATCTTGCCTATTTCTCCATTCTTGATCTCTTTCGGGATGTACATTCCATGGTAATCTAATAGGTATAAAATCATTTTGATTATTTTCTGCTGATACCCATGTTTTATGAAACCAATTACCAGTACCATAAGGGGTACTTAATACTATAGCTCCACCCCCAGTTGCTAAAGTTTGTTGTGCTGATGCCCAAATTTCTCCAATTTGTTCAATAAAGGCAGCTTCATCAATTAATAATAAAGATACTGCTTCTGATCTACCAGCATCGCTACTAGCAGATGTTGCTTTAATTATTGATCCATTATTTAATCTAAGTGATAATTTGTTATTTTCTTCAGCTGGGATAGATAACCATGAAGGTAAACTATCATACATAAATTTTACTTTTGTAACCATATTACGTGCAGTTTCTTGCTTAGTTGCAATACATAATACATTTTTATCTTTATGAAATAACATTAACCATAAAGAATAACCTGCTGATAAAGTTGATATACCTAATTGTCTTGATTTTAAAATAATCGAGTAAGGATTATCTTGCATTAAGTGTAAAACTTTTTCTTGAAAGGGATATAAATTAAATAAAATTCTTCCTCTTTGAGGATGTTGAATGCTACAATATTTTTTCATAAAATGAGCAGGATCCTTAGCACATTTTATATATTCTTGTCTTATTATTTGTTTTAGATCTGACATTAATTATTTAGGTAATGAGTAATCTATTATATGAATTGTAAATAAAGTACCTACAACTCCTCCTACAACACCTACCCAAGGTTTTTTATACCATTTATCTACTTGTTTTAATCTATTATCATATAATTTAATTTGATCTCTAAGAACTAAAATTTCTTGGTTTTTTAATTTAAGAATTAAACTATCTTGTTGAGTTAATAAATTATAATTTTTAACTTGTAATTCTAAATCACTTATTAAAATAGTTTTAATTGAATCTTGTTGTTTAAGAGTATCAATTGCTAAAAAAAATTCTTCTAATTCATTTTGAGGAATTTCAACTACATTCTGACTATAACAATTAAAAGTTATAATCATTAATAAAATTAATAAAATGTTTTTCATACTATTTTTTTCTATATTTTTTTGAAAAATTATCTACAGTTTTTTTCGCATTTTTAGTACTTTTTACTTTTGATTTTGTAGATTTAATTTTAGAAGAAGTACTTTTTATTTTTGATTTTGTTGCTTCTTTTTCTTTTTTTATTTCATCAGATTTTTTAGTAATAAAATCTAATTTTTCATTATTAGCTTTAACTCTTTTACTAAATTCTTTTTTACTTTGACTAGATTTAGTAGCTGAGAAAATAGCTAATATACCTGCAATTGTTCCGCTAATTGCTATAATAATTTTCCAAATATTTTTCATAACTTTATTGTAATAGAGATTCTATTTCTTTTTTAATTTTAGTTAATTTTCTTAATTCATCAGTTAATTTAATTTTTTCAGCACCTTCAGCTTCTTTCCATTTTTTAACTACTTGCTTCATTTCTTTAGCTATTTGTTGTAGTTTAGTACCTAATTTAGATACAGAATCACCCTTTAATTGTGATGATGTTGGTTCATCTTCTTCTTCTTTTATTTCAGATTCAAAGGCCATATCTTCTCCACTATTATGAACATACAAATCTGTAGTATCATCTACATCTTTTTTATCAACGTATCCATCATCTTGAAACTTATCCGAGTCATTTCCTTCATCAAGATCAATACTATCTAGAGTTGCTTTTATTTGTTTAGCCGTGTCTAATTGACTATCAAGTTCTCCTTGAGATGCTTCTAGAATGTCTGTTATTTCTTCTTTAATTTTGTTTTTTAATTCTGATTTTTTCATTATAAGAGTATTTTATTATAAATATCATAAAGAAATTGCCTGTTTAACTAATTTTATACGATCTTTTGTTGATCCCTTAATATCAATTAAATTTCTTATTTTATGTCTATATTTAATAATTAATAATTGGATAGCTTCATCAATTTGTTTTCTATAGTCTTTATTAGTTTCTCTAACACCATTATTTTCTATTTTAACACCTTCAGGAGATACATAAAATATATAATCATACTCATTTAACATATTACTTGCAAAGCTACAAAAATCATCTGCTTCTATATAATTCATTGATTTAGATGATTTAGCAAATGCCATTACATCAATAATAGTTCTATCTGTTATAATATTATCATGCATTAATTCACTCGCTCTTTCAGCTAAAAATACAGCTTGACCTTTAACAGTAGAATCAGTATTTAAAGGAATACCTAACTCCATTAAATATTTAGAACGTTCTGTTGTTGATTTATAATTTTTAAATTCAGGTAATTCAGCTAAAGCATTAACTAAAGTTGTTTTACCTACTGACATTGTTCCGCAAAAACCTATTTTCATATTAAAAGGGTAAATTTTCGTTATTTTCTTCTTGTGATGCTCCAGGTAAAATCCTATAACTGTCACTATCAAAATGTTGTGTTGACACCTCAAATATACAACTTCCTTCTTGGAGAGCCAACATTTGGTGAGGCTGCCCTGGGATTAGGTGAATACAATCTCCTTCTCTAACTATTTTAGAATTTAATACTGATGTTTCAGTATCAATGTATTTATATTCAAATTCTCCTTTATTAATATACCATGCTTCATCTTTTAACATATGATAATGCATTGAAAATTGTTTATTAGCTTTAAATACTAATAATTTACCACAATATTTTTCATTATTAATAATCCATAATTCATGACCCCAAGCTTTTTTATGAATTTCACCTTTATAAGGTAAAGCTTGTATTGTTGATTCTCTCATAACTAGTTTCTATATGTTTCTCCTTTAGGAGCAGACTGCTTATACCAAGGTAATCCTTCTCTTTCTCTCATTATTTCTTTAAATGTTTCTTCATCATATTCAATCCCACTTAAAAAATATCCTTTTTTAAATTCACTTTGTCTAGACAGAGGCACAATTGCAGGATTATCATATCTATGATGTTTAAAATGCTCTTGACCTTCCATTCTTATTAAATAATGCCTAGCACCTTTAAATTTAATTACTTTTTCTTCGTATAATTTTTCTTTTTTACTCATAACTTATATTTTATTTTTTATTCATTTGTTTTTGAAAATTATTAAAACCACCATCTTTATCATATGTTAATCCCCCTTTAATATACTCATGTGTGTCACCCATTTCATATGGTGTTTGATTATTTTCAGGAGCATTTAAAAAATCATCTACTGATTTGTTCGATATTAATATTTGCTCTGCTACTAATGTGCCTTGAGCTCCTGATACTGTAATTCCTCTAGCACTTAAAGCATCACCTACAAAATGTACATTAGTATATTTTGTTAAACTTAAATCATTATAATTAACTAAAGGTTCAGGAGAAAGATATTTAATTTCTGGTACATATACTCCCCAATCATCTCCTAATGTAGGAAATACTTTTTTCATATCATCAATAAAATCATCAATGTACGTATAATATCCTTGAAATGCTTCTCTTATTTCATCTAATGAATCAATTTGAACTGCACTTACACCTATACCCTCAGATGTAGTAGTAGGTTTTCTTGTAGGACTATAAAACAATCCAGTACTTTCTTTTTGTACTTTTCCTACTAATTCTCTAGACCATTCAAATGGTTTTTCAATACCTTGAACTTCCATTAAAATCCCAAAATTAGTCATATCATTTCTAAATGCTGGGTCTTTTTTAGCATGTCCGTTGTATGAGTGATCTCCATACGTTTCTTCAACAGCAACATATGCTGCATTGTTGTTTGTACAGAAAGAACGTAATGATACTCCTTTGTCTTCGAATTTACGATATAATTTAAAATCATAGCTTACATCAATTAATTTTTGGAAATGTTTTTGTGGTGCTTCAAATCGAACACCTATTTGTACTGGTTTTGGTTCAGTTGGAAGCTCATATTTTTCAGCTAATTTTTTACCAAAATCAATACCAGATTTACCTACACCAAATATAAGAGTATCATAATTTAAAAAATATGGGTTTGAACCATTATCTGCCATTAATTGATTTTTTTCAAACCAAATATTATCTACTTTAGTTTCCCAATGAAACTCAACACTATTATCAACTAAAAAATTATACCAATTTTTACCTATTTCATGTAAATAATCTGTACCAACATGCCATACAGGAAACAACCTTAAACCAAAATAAGGCTTAATAAAATCAGGCTCTGCTATAGGGTTCGAACATTGTACTTCTGAAGGATTAGGATGAAAACGCTTAAAATTATCAATTACTTGATCAAACAATTCCATTGCTTTTTCTTCACCACAATATTTACTTAACTGGCCTCCAATTGATGTGTGGTAAGTTAATTTACCATCAGACCAACCTCCAGCTCCTAAAAAGCCAGTCATTACTTCTTCATAAGGTCTTTTATATGGATCTTTACCCATATCAATAATAGTGATTTTACCATTAAACCCCTCATCAATTAATTTAGTGGCAGCGTTTACATTTGCTACCCCAGCTCCAACCATTACTATGTGTTTATTCATTTAGACTTGAATTTTATTTGTTATTAATATACGAAAAAAAAATGTGGACTCCAAATAGAAGGCCACAGATCTTAAAATACTTTTTATTGCAACTGGCTATGAATCAGTCTTTAAATTTTTAATGATTAATAATCATCATCATCTTCATCATCTTCACCATAATAATCATCATCATCTTCTTCTTCTTCATCTTGAAAATCAGAATCATAATCATACATTTCCTTTTTTAAGGGAGTATACTCATCTTCAGGTACAGATTCAACATAATCTACTACTTTTTCTAAAGCAAATTTAATTAATCTTTCATACCCATCTTCAGAAGCACCAATTGCTTTATTAAATATTTGATTTAATGTAGATCTTAACGAAGATGGAATTTCTGAGGAACTAGTTAAAAATGCATGAGCCGGACCTGCTGTTTCAGCACCATATCCTTTGTAAAAATAATCCCCATCATTATACCATCTATAAACTAATTTATTAATAGCTCTTATTAATTCACCTTGAATTGTTTTTGAGGCACCACTATTAGGAACTAATTTATCAAATAATTCAGTTGTTCTTGTTTCTAATGTTCCCCCAACAAATTCTTTAATTGGTGATGCTGGTTTAGATCTTGGTTTACCATCTGGAGTGTACCCACAAGTACCTTCAGTTAAATACTGTTTTTTAAAGTAGCTATGTATGTTGAAATTATCTTCCATATCTTGTATTATATCCTGGAGGTGTAACACTTCCATTAATTATTTCTTCAAATGCTTGAACTAAATCATCACCATCAATCATACCATCTCTATATTGTTTTATATGCATCATCATTTCTCTTTCCCCATCAAATCTTTCTTCTTTGATTTCTTCTTTATCATCTTCTTTAGCTTCATGAGCTGCTTTTACGCTTTCTAATGTAGGTAATGCTTCACCGAATTTTCTAGTATCGTATCCAGGTGCATTTTCATTTAATAGTGATTTTTCACCAAGAAATTTTTTTAAATTGAAATTATCCATTTTTTAATTTTTTTTTAACAATTACAACATGAGCAACTACAAGACTTTTTACACTCACAATCAATACAATTACATTTGTTCATCTTTGTATATTTTTAAATTTAATACTCCAGTTCCTTTAATGACTCTATGCCATTTATGTCTAGGTATAAATATACGCTCTTGAAGTGAAGTCGGCAAGCTATTATCTAATTGTAGTTTCCAATCTGTTTTACCTATAATTTCAACTACTCTGTCTTCATTATCACGATGCCATAACAATTCAATTGGGTCAATTGACTCATCAAATTGTCTTAAAGTATAATCTTCTGTTACTTCTAAATCTGTATATGGTTTACCAGAATCCAGAGAAACTTGATTTAAGTCCGAGTAATTTTGCATAACGTGGTAATCTACAACTCCAATATCCAGCTTTTGTTCTATCTTTTTTAGACGAACATTTATGACGAGCTGCAAATGCAGCACGTGCTTTTGAGTCATTTATTTTAGCTCTTAAACCACCAGATCCAAATCTGACAGTTTTAATTTTTTTAGTTTTAGGATCCTTAACGTATACTTTATATGCTTTACCACCTGATGATGAACGCA
>Ga0209634_1001609_pt1 | contig 16393 bp, 16 predicted proteins | sample LinPmetageLP40_FD_184043 | JGI IMG/M metagenome (GOLD analysis project Ga0209634, IMG submission 184043) | Marine viral communities from the Pacific Ocean - LP-40 (SPAdes) (version 2) | ecosystem: Environmental > Aquatic > Marine > Oceanic | place: Pacific Ocean | collected 2010-08-26
AATATAGGCCAGGGATTCGCGTTTTGGGAAGTTATTTTTCACACCACCCCGCTGCTGGGAATCGAGCACTGGGCGACGCTGCGCTCGGCGACAAGTATATCACTCACGCCCTTCGGTCGCTCGCTCATACTTGGTCGCCTCACTCCACTGCCTGCGTGCTCGATTCCCAGCAGCGGGGTGGTGTGAAAAATAACTTCCCAAAACGCGAATCCCTGGCCTATATTTTATTTCAAATAAAAAATGGTAAAATAAAAATCGGGTCCAAAAAAAATCCAACTGTCCAGGCTGGACACCAGTACAGACACCGTAGACGTTACGCAACGTGAGCAGTCGACCCCCCAGTGTTGCGCGGGCGTCTAGGACATGATGGCCGCCACCGCCGCCGGGGGCAAGGTTGTCAGCGACGAGGTCAGTGCCCCGAGCCCCCACCCCCGACCCACTCCCGAAGCGGGCACCCCATTTTCGGGAGCTCGTCAAACGGTCCACTTCTGCATTTCGTGTATATGATATGAAAGGTGTAGGTGGACCGTTTGACCAGCCGACCCCCCCCCGAACCCCCGAAAAAAAAGAGACCATGACGTCATATGCAGAACCTGCAGGTCCAGGTTTGAACTGTGGTGGCCGAATCTGACATGACTTTTTGCACAGGCGATGACGGCGTCGTATCTTTTGAGCCTTCGAGTCCCTGTCGGGCAGGCGTTCAACCTTCAAATCCAACGATGCGGGCCCGATGCTGGCAAGGCGCACGTCGGTGCCGCGGTGGCCCGTCGCAGCGGCAAATGCAATGGCACGATGGACCGCCCACGGGTCTCGCTGATGGTCCTCGAAGAGTGGCTCCAGGGCACATTCGCCGCCCTCGACGGGGCTGTAAGGCCGGAGCCACCGTAGTTTTTTTGCCGTCGTGCTCTGCCATCACTCACCTCGCCTCTTCCCCGGACGCCTCCGCCCCTGGCAAGGGTGTTCGGTCGTTCCGTAGGGCACTGACCTCTCGGCCACGTACCTCGCTCCACGCCTCTGCTCTCGGGCTCTCGTGTCGCTCCGTCGGTATCTTTTGTGAAAGTATGAGGGGGGCAAAGTAGTATCGGAGGGGATAGCCGGCCAAGCAGCGGGCGACCGGAGTGGGCTCCCGGTCCACCCTTCCTGCATCGCGCCGGGATGCCCCGGCGTGCGGCACCCTTCGCGGCGCAACCACCCACATCAAGTGACCCGGCGGTCGGTGACTTGATCACGCCGTTCCGTCGGGTGTTCATCGATCGGCAGCACCGGCGTCGGGCTTCATCGCCGGCGGCCGGTGCCAGTTCTCGAAGCGCCGGCGTCGGGCTTGATCGCCGGCGGCCGGTGTAAGTTTCTCTACCACAACTGGCGTCGGGCTTGATCGCCGACGCCGGTGTCAGTAGGGGTTAGTTACCGGGGGTTTTTTTAGGTCTGCGTGAGTCCACCACATTACCACATCACATCACCTTCGGTTCCTTAAGTGCCTTTCGCCTACTTCCGCCAACATCACCTTCGGTTCCTGAGCTCGACAACGACCCCTGGCCGTTGATGATATGAACGCGCACAAGACAGCGTTTCGTGCCAAACTACCACCAGTGCCACGTGAGGATCGGTCGCGCAAGGACTACACGAACTGGATTGAAAAGATTGACAAACTCTAGATCTTAAAGCTTCGACCGTAGCTCAACAAGAGCTCAGTATTGGGCTTGATTCGTTTGGAAGTGATGATCGGGAACGTCTCTCTACTGCCGCCGGGGGCAGTCACCTTGGTGATTTTGCCCGAGTGACCAAATCGTACGTTGGCACGTTTGCCGGTTCCTCTTGGGTCATTTATGTACCTCCCGGGGTAATTGCTCTTCTTTTTACTGTCAATAAACTTGTTCTTTCCGACCTCGAGCACATAGTCGCCAGAGATGGGCTTTGCTGATACTTCCTTCGCACTGTACAGAGTGATTTTTTTGCCCGGTTTGATCGGTTCCTTCCCGACATAAAACAGACCCTTACCTGCTCCCTGAATCTCACTTTTCTTAACTTGTAGCCCCTGTTTTGACTTAAGATGAATCCAACAGTATGGAAAGGAGGCGCATACGTTTAATTTGCATCTATCGCCCGATTTTGTTGTGGCACTACACTGGGCGCAGTCTTTGCCCATGGTTTACTGTGTGTCTGATATAATTGCGTATACAACGAATAAAATAGGACGTAACATAAACATGCACTCGTTTACCGATGCGGAATTGCGGGCCAAGAAAGTTTCGGAGCTACGTGTTCTGGTGAGAAAACACAACACTGAAGCGATCATCAAAGGAGCCTCGAAAATGAACAAGGCGTCGCTAGTGGCAGCCCTTGGCAAGCTAAGAGCGCCCGCTGCAGTAAAACCAACCGACCCCGCTCCCGCCCCCGCTCCCGCCCCAAAGCCAAAGAAGCGGGTTGCTCCTACTTTAATAAGCGCCGCACCGTCGAACAAACCAGCGTACGGTTCTGGTTCTAAGATGGGGTCGAATCAAGGCAAGCGACTGCGCGAAGCCGTTGACAATATCGAAACGAAAGCACGATCTGGTGCGTACTCGGGCGACAAGACTGCTTTCACAACCAGGCCGAAACTGTCCAGGGTAGATTTAATTCAGATGAGCAACACAGCCATAAGAAAATACGCAAAAGACAGAGGCATCACAGGCATCCCTCGCTCACTAAAGGGGTTGGAGCTCGTCAAGGCGGTGTATTTGGCGGAGCGACGGCGGAAGTAGCTTGCTTCTCCAGCGCCTGAAGAAGACAATTACACAGCAATGAAAATCGGTTGTCGCACTCGTCGTATTCTTTTATGATCCGTTGTAGCGCCAAGACCAAACCGAATGCTTCCAGCAGTTGCGTCTTAAGTTGTAAGATCTCGCGGAGCAAAGATTGCTCTTTGCGTTCAAACTCTTCGAACCTTTGCTTCGATTGCTCTGCTAGATCCAAATAGTCCTGCTCAGTTCGCCCGGTTTTTTTGCGCGGCATGTTTTTTTCTTTGTCAGTCGAATTTGTCCGTGCTAGAATGCAGCCATGGCTGCACTTCTATCTTGCGGCCCGGAAGATGCCGTAGGCAATCCCTGACTGTAAGACTGCACCAAGGCCGTGGATGGTGCGGCCAGCGTAGTTGGATCCGGCGCATTCTTTATCGGCGTCTTAGCTTTGTGGAACAGATGCACGAGGCCGTCAACCAGCGTCGATACCAATGCGGAGGCAGCCAAAACTTGGCCCACCACAGGCACGGCAGCGACTGCCGCTTCGGCTCCAGCCTCTCCAACAAGCGAAGCTAGAACGCCACCTCCTTCTTCAACCGCCCCGGCGCCGGCCGCATCCGCTGGAGCCACGACGTCGCCCCCAGCCTGTGGCCCTTCAAATGCAGGATTCACTTGTGCATTGCCCCGAGCAAATGCAGCCTGGCCTGCCTGATTCGCCGCCTGATTCGCTACATCGCTTGCCGCATCGCTTGCTTGAGACAACCCGGCTCGAAACTTTTGCAGCGCTGCGTAAGCCCCTTTTCCGACACCCGCAACCGTTGCGATCTGCGTCGAACTAGTAGCCATTGCAGTGCCTTTCTGTCTGTACGCGGCGAGCTTCTGCTGTGCTTGTTGCACATAGTTGTCTTCGACGCCTTGTGCCTCATCTTCGGCCCGCTGTCGCAGCCCTTGAAGATTGGAGTTTGCGCTGGCAATTTCCTGAGCGTATGCGTCCATGGCAGTTGTTTACATCGGCGTACAAAATCTCATAGAAAGTACCTTGTGTACTCACCAAACTCCGGAGCGACTGGCTCCGTTTTCTCTGCGGCCTTTTGCTGTTCTTTCTCAGCGGCTTCTTTCGCAGCGCGCTGTTCCTCCGCTTGAGCTTCGCGCTGTTGAACCAGTGCATCGAATCTCGCAAAGTTCTGCATCCACTGATCAAAATCGCCCTTTGTCGGTGCTTGATGCTTTGAAGGCGCCGGCGTCGGTGCTGGTGGTAGCGACTCTTTTGGTATCGGCGTTTCGGGTGGTGACTGCTTCGGCAACTGTGGGGTTTCGGCTACTTTCTCCGCTGCCTTTGCTCTTCTTTTCTCGGCGGCGAGCTTGGTAATCCTTTGCAGATGAGCCTTCTGTTTCTCGGACAGCGGTCGTTTCTGTTTTGCCGGCTTCTCTTGAACGACGACCGGTTCCGGTGGAGGTAGTCGAGACACTCCCGTCGGTTTCGCAAAGATTTCTTCGCTTTCCATGAGCTCATCGTCAGAGGTGGGGGCTGTATGGATCGAAGATGGGTCCATAGCTTTACCATGAGTATCCATAATAATCCATATCAGACGGGCTCATAGCCCCGGGCCGCTCGAGTTTGCGGCACTCCGTCACGCTCACCGACGAAAATCGGAGGATCTTCGAAATTGCGCCTTGCTATCGCTGGATTTCCCATCAGGTCCAGCGTGAGAAAGTGGTGCCTGTTCTCTTTTGTGGCGGTTTCTAGCAGTTTTAAAAACCCGTCCGGCCCTTTGAATCGTAAACCAAGCTCTTCGGCAGCAGCAATGGCTTGTTTCTCGTTGGTCTGTCTCCAAAAGAAGGCCCAGTTTATACACTGCCTAACCAACGGTGACACTTGTTTGTACTTCTGCGCGCTGTAAATAAGCAATCCTACACCGCAGTGTCGATAGAAAGATGAAAGGCCCCAGCAAAGTGCGTTTTGCTTCAGCCCCCACGCTCCAATATCATCGAACACAATACTGATCACTGGCCGCTCTTTCTTCTCAAAAGACATCTGGTAGTCAATTATCGCTTGCAATTTCGCATCCGAGTACTCCGAAAATGTAGTCTTGCCGAACGCTTTTAACAGTGGCGCAGAGCTTCCATCGCCCCCGTGAATCGTCGATGAAAAGATATACGTTTCATCCAGTTTGCCGCCGTAGAAATTCGGATTAAGAAGAGCGTTTGTAATCCAGACCGTCTTTCCCGAGCACGGCCCGGCGCATAACAGTATGCAACTGCCTTTGCCACGATTCACGTTCGGCAAGCGAGGGTCAAGTCGTATCTCCAGTGGCGCGTCGTCCTTTGGTGGGTTGACAGGCAGTATAGTCAAGTCGTCGTGCTCGGACATCCTTTATCACTACTGAATAAAAGATGGACGCTGGTGGAATAACATTGTTGCTAGCAGGTTGCTCGGCCGTGATCGCGACTCTGGTATACAGTCTTCGGTACATTCGAGAATCAACGTGCTCACTCAGAAATGGTTGCTCGTGCACGCAGGCCGAAGAGGCAGCAGAGCAGCCTGCTCCCGTGATTAACATGGCGCCACATTCGACCACAACCGTGTGACTAGGGCGCCTGTGGAAGTCTGGGACGGCCCTGCCAACTTAAGGATCACAGTTGACGGGCATTTTCTTGTGCGGCTCGTCGACGACGGGCTTGTGCTTTGTTTTCTGTTTTCGTTTTGGTGGTTTGTACCCCTGGAAGATCTTGCTCGGGTCCGGTGGCCTTTCCTTCTCTTGTTTAATCTGCTGCGCCTTCGCTGTCAGCCGCGCTAACGGAGCCTTGCGTTTTCGATTCAGGTTCGCTGATACCACCTCGTCCTCGGCTTGCTCTTTGTCCATCTGAGGAAACATTTTATGTTGCGTAATAAAAATGTTGACGCGAGATCAGATTGAAGTCGAACTCATTGGTAGAGATCCGTCTCTGCTGGAAAGAACCAAAACACTCAGTAATGCAAGCGGAGAACTTGTGAGAATTCAAAACAGCGTCGTCTTTAAAGATCTGCAACAGGTTTCAGCAAAGGAGCTCGTGCGGGGGATAAATACCGTTGTTCCGTACAAAAATCAACGCGGAAAGATGGTAGCGCCGACGTTAAGGACTCGAAAGGCTTGGCTTGTCCGCCTAAATAGCACGTGGTATAACCGCCCCGGTGATGGCGCCAGCCGCGACGTCGTTTCGGCAGCAATCCGACAATATCAGCGTGAAATCGATGCTGAGAACGAAAAGAAGGGTTTTTCCGGTCGGCATGCGGAGATCCGGCGGCCTCTGTCGGAACTGAAAAACGTATGGAAGGTATGGGAATCCGAAGTCGACACGATAGCGTCCGCTCAAGGGTACCTCCGGCAAAAGTATGACCTCGCCGACAAGGCAAAAAGGATGGTAGTAAGCGCATTGTATACTCTTCGACCAGCAGCCAGGCTGGACTATGGAGCCCTCCGGCTAGTGAAACCAGGGCAGTCAGAACCAAAGACAGGCAATGCCTTGGTCTTTAACGACGACGGCTTCACCATAGTCCTTCGAAATTACAAGACAGCGGCCCGATATGGCGAGAAGCGTTTTGAAACACCGCCCGAGCTCTCAACAGCAATTCGGAAGCACCTTCAAGTGATGGAACCTCAGAAGTACCTGCTCGAGTCCCAAGACGGCGAGCCGTTGCCAGACAGCACAATGCGCGACTGTATTCGCCTTGCGTTTGGTGATGGGTACACGTCGACGTTGCTCCGAAAAATATGGGCCACCGACTTTCCAAAAACGCAAGGAGATTCCAAGCGACTGGCCGCGGAAATGATGCACGGCGCAGGCACGGCTCTCAGCGTATACAACCGGAGTTAATCAACGTCGAATAATTAGGCTGCGCTGTGACTTTGCCAGAATGGTGTTTGTGCCGTCCTTGAACAGAACCCGTACCCTGCCGTCGCTGTACATGAAATCAACCTGCGCGGGGTAGTCCTTGTCCGGGTACCTGACCTTTACTTTTTCGCCAACCTTCAGAGCCGCCTTTTTTGGTTTCGGTGGCTTTCTTTTTGGCGCAGAAGATATTGCTAGACTTTCAGTTCCCGTTCGCTGCGCCTGTTGACGTGTCTCGCGGCGTTCCTGAGCCTCTGCTGCTCTCGCGACGACCGACCTTGTAAACTGCCCCTCTGCGATGCGATTTGCGGTGGCTTCATTTCGCGTGTTCTGACGCTTATATTCTGGCCAGTGTTCGGGCTCACCGACGACTGGGAGAACGTCAGCACGACTGTACCTTTCCTCTGGAGATCTGTCTTTGATTAGATAGTGCGCGGCCACTTGCGGGTTCTTTGAAATGACCACTTTCTCGATGGTCCAGATTGTCGAACTGAAGCTTTGTGACGACTGGGCCGATAGCACGCCCTTTGCCAATTTCAATCGGACACGAGTTCCGACTTCCAGCGGAATGCTTGGTCGAAACTTGTTCCGTTTTTTATTGATCCGGTCAATGATTTTGTCACGAAAGGCCTTCTGTTGCTCTGGCGTAAATTTTAAAGCTTCGTTCGGAGTTGCTTCCATCGTGCCAACCAGCATGTTGTTCTTCGATTTGACGGCCGCCGGTAGCGCCTCGGCCCAGTTCTGCTTGTGCACGCGTTGAATTTTGGCCAGAATCCGTTTGAGAATACCGAGGTGCCTTTCCGCCATGCCGTTTCCTTGCGGCGTACCTCCAAGGGTTTTCCTTTTGTCGATACCGAATTGCTTCAATACTTCGAGTGTCTTCGCCAGCCATTCGCTTCCGTCGTCGCAAAGTACGTACGAGGGTGTCTTCCCAAACGTTTTCTGAACCTCCTCGATGATGCTTTGGAGTGCTGGCCCGACTTTATCTGGGCTTTTATTCGTAATCGGGCGGCATATCATGTATCGTGAGAAGTTGTCGATATACACCAGAATGTACTTGTAAAGACGAATGCCCGCCGGTTTGCCAACGAAATCAACGAGGTCCATCGACGTGGCGTGCCAGGGGCCCTTGGAGGACGGAATGAAACTATTTACCGTTCCCGACTTGCGTGGTAACTGGTAGATTTGCGCAAGTTCTTGCTTCCTTAACCAGTCGCCGACTTGCTTTTGTGAAGGAGCGTTCTTATACTTGCCGGCCATGTAGTGCCACAGACCGTCTCTGCCAATCAAAAGTTTCTGATCGTAGTACACTCGCTTGATAAGAGCTTCTTGCTGTGTCGTTAACGGGGGAGCCGTCTCCAAATCAGCCTGGGTCGTAATGCCCCGCAGAACCGGTTGCTGTTTTTTTCGAGCTTGCTCTCTTAAATAATCCTCAGACACTGGCTTCTCGACGACCAATCTCGGCGCAGGAGCGGTGGTGGTTGTGCTAGTCGTTGTAGTTGTAAACCTCGGCGGTGGTGCTGTGCTGGTTGTTGTAGTACGTGGCGGCCGCCCGACAAATGGCGCAGTCGGAGCAGGCTTTGTGAGAAGCCCCGGAGCTCTTTGTGTCGAAACGGTTGTCATCCTTTACTACGAGCCCACATTTGTTGCAACGTTGGCCGCTTGCTGCGGTTGATTTTTACCCAGCGCCTTTATCAGTCTTTCTGTCGATTCACGCTGCATGATGGCGGGATCTTTTTGGATTTTAACCACCAACGTCGTCTCAGGCTGTAAATCGTCGAGAATTACGCCGTTGTCGCCACGCAACTGGACACTGAGTTGGTTCAACACTAATTGGCTGGGGTTGTTGAGGCTCAGAAAGTTGGGCCACGGAGCATTGTGATGTTGCAAACCGCCCACGGCGCTAAATTGGTCACGCGTCAAGATGGCTAAATCGCGGGAGACGTCCCCTCTCGTGCCGTCCACCGTTTCGACTGGAAGCTCTTGAATTGAGACGCACAAGGTTCCATGGTTTGCCAATTTTATAGGCTCTTCAGTAGATTCAAAATTGTGAGACGCTGCTGGAGTTTTCTCTTCAATGAAACGTGGAAACCCCAAAAGCTTACCAGAATTCGCTTTGTGTGAGCGTAGCCCACCGTCGGCCTCCCAGGCTACGGCGGGGGTTATTGACGCAATGTCGGCTTCGGTGAGCTTGTTGAACAGCATCAGCGCCTTCCTAGTAGTATCGCTGCTCGACAATTGAAAAGGTGTGACGATGATGCGCTCTAACCGCACTCCCGGCTGCGACGAACGCTGTGCGACCCCACCAAGCATGTACCAGCCGTGCTCTTGACTGGCTTCCACTAAGATGTTGCCCGAAACATCAGCAGTGGAGTAGAACTCGCCGGCGACGCTTTGAGACACCGATCCGCCCTTGAGTGCCTTTACATTCCCGACGAGTACGTTGTTTACGCGTATTTTGATTTTTTCCAGAGGTGGATTGAGGCCGTCTGCCGTCGTGCTGACTTTCACAGTTCCATATGCAGGAACAACCATGCCTTGATCGTGCTCATCGAGATCAGAGAACAGTGGCTGAAGAGCATACCGCTGCCCGGGTACCAACCCGGATATCGTGACAGAATGTTCGAAGAAACGTTGTGTACTGAAAGTTTGAACTCCGGGAAACGGTGCAGTAGACCCTAGCACATACGGCCCCCCATCTTTCGAGTAGTAATGGTCATACGTAGTTGTCTCCGCTGAAGATGGCGGGCTGCTTTCAAAACTTGGGTCCGAGGCGTCCACGTGTCCATCACTTTGCACTGTCGCACCGGCAGACGCCGACGAAGCATATGTGTGAGTCGCTGGGCCAAAACCAAGCGTATTTTCGGCGCCGACGTCCGACCCGAACACCAGCGTCTGAACCGGCTGATTCACATCGTCAGAGGCACCAACTAAAGCAGGGCTCGGTGGATCTCTTCGACTTTCATTGAAATCTCCGTCAACACTGATGGGATTTTCCTGTGCAGTAATAGTGACCGCGCTATCGGTGGTCAGCGTAAAGGTTAAATTTGAAGTATTGCCAACGCCCGCCAGCACAAAGGTGCCCCCGCTGTTCAGTGAGCTCACGCGAACCGTTACGGCTTCGTCCGCATCTTGTGTCGGTGTGCTGGACGGATTTAGTTCACCTTCCAGTGAATGCCCGGCGCCGACTTCGAGTCTGCCGATACTGTACAAGTAGTAAGCCAGCCCTGTTTGCGCTCCAGAAGGTGTCGCTCGCAACGAGTACACTGTCCTGACTCCAAACACACCGTCTTGTGGTCTGTGCACCATATAGATGGTTGGTTCTCCTTCAATTTGAAGCTCCCAATCGGCTGCCGGGTCAGAAGATGCCGTGATTGAAGCGTCGCTGGTAACAGAGCCTGGAGGTGCACTTGTGTAGGTCCACGTCGAAGGAGAAGCCAGATTCGGTGCTCCTTTGGCTGACCCACTGAAGTCAATGCCGCTCGGCGTCAGATCAATCTCCATGTACCCACCAAGCCCGTCTCTATCGGCCGCCACGAACTTGTTATTGCTTGTGCAGGTCATGACGCGATCGGTGACGCCTGAATCCGTCGTCAACTTCCACGGCGCGGTAGCGCTGCTCAGATCAATCTCAGCCACAGACCTCAAAGCAGGTTGCTCTACCACGACACTAGGTAACAGTGGGAATACAGACGTCCACAAGACGTTGCTGATTGACCGCCCTGTATCATAAGTAGCACCAACACCTGAGCGCCATATCACACCGGGATAGCTAATGCCAGCCACCTCTTGGGTAGAAACGTACGGGTTTGAGTTGTCGTCAGTGCCTTGACCGTCGCTGACAAACGAGTACGAGCCGCCTGCCTTTCGAGTTTGCAATTGCACGACAACTTCACTGTTCGTGGGCACGACAGTGAAAGCAACGGCGACTTCGTGGTCAATAACATCGGTTATAATCGTATTGCACACAGCAGGCGGTAGTATCCGAACACGCTCGCCACTGCCCCCTCTGTCGCGACGGTAGACTGCGATACTGCTGTCGGTGCCGTCGCTGGAGAAATGCACGGCAAAATCCATTTTACTTTGATCAAACTCTTCTGCAGAAATCGTTCCGTATCGGTTCAAACCGACCCATGTCGAACCTTGCGTCGCATCCGGATCAGTGGGGTTAATATCGACGCGCACGCCTGAAAAACTCACAGCCCCAGTGTCGGTAAAAATTCCCTTTGTCTCGTATGATGGTCTTGCACGCGCCACCCCAACCGTCTTTGGCTGTATCGTCGTCTGCAAGGCTGTTTTTGTAACCGTGTATTGACCTCCGCCATCAGTCCAATCGCCACCGCTATCGGGCGATGCAGTACCCGTCTGAGCCAGAGCGATGGTAAACTGATCAGGTTCGCTGGCACTCGACGCTGTGAACGTACAGGTCCACTCCCAACTGCGCTGCTGAGTCACCCTGTTCAGTGCCGCGGCTATTTCGGCTGCTAGTTCGGCGCCTGTGTAGCTACCGTCTGTTAAAACAGCAGTCCGTAGCGCATTCTGCGGCGGCGATCCGATAGCGAAACAGAGGGTGTCGTTCTCGTTTTCCACGACCTTGTACAATGTGTTCTTTCTGTCGTGACTTAAGGAGACAAGGCAAACCTGCGAGTTTGGTTGAATGATTAGCGGTTGACTCGTCTGACACCTGAAATTTGCGGGGTCTTGATTGGGGCCCGATCCAAGCACAAGCAGAGACATCTTTATCTGTAGGGGCCAAAAAAATGGTCCCTGTATTTAGTTAGAAATTGATGCGGGCACTATTTCGACCTCTCTATATCGCGGGCACACGTCTTTATAGAAACTAAGGTGCCCATAACGTCGCGATTTTACGTCTCCAGTGCGTTTCAAAGCTCTGTACACACTCACGCGATGAATGCTGTACCTTTCACAGATCTCGCGAAGAGTGTGAAATCGAGTCGTCTCTGTCGTGCCGTCTTTTAGATGCTCCTCGACGCGCCATCTCCAAGACTTCATGGTTCTTTACATATATGCAACATTTTTTTGGAAAGTGAGTCGAGGCTCGTCAAATTTTCTGATAGTTCAGTTTACGCATGACAGTATTCCAAGCTCTCAAATGATCAGCATTGAGCTTGTAGCGCCGCTGCCTCGGGCGTTTTGCTCGGGGGACCTTTGGCCGATGCTCCTTTGCGTATTTCCTTGCTTCTTGGTATGACATTTCGGGATGTTGCTTCCGTACCTCGGCAAGAAATGTGTCTGGTTTCCTGCCGCATGTTGATTTACGGCAAACCACCTTTTCACTGCATTCAATCCCAAAGAATTTGAGAGCGTATTCGAAAGGGCCACGCACTATTCGTGGCTCTGTGGCAATGTCGTCACCTTCACCCTCGCTTTCGCTTTCGCTTTCGCACTTGCTTTCCTTTTCGGCGCAAAGATGCACCACATCGCCGGTGGCTTCGTACAATCGGCGCGTCAGAGCCCCCTTGGATTTCCGTCCACCGAACAAGCCCGTGTCGCGAACCGTCTCATAGATTTTGCAAACCTCGTCCCGTGGCTGCAATGTCAGCCTTGTCTCCACCAGTTTGTCCGCGTCTCTCAGGAGACTGTAGAAGGCGTCAACAAAGTCCCATGTGGGCAGCCGCCCCTGATTTGACGCTTGCCACGCCCTGGAAAACATGGCTGCTCTATAAAACTCCTTCTTGGCACCGCTCGCAAAGTATCGATCATACGTTTCTGGGCAGGTCAGCCCGTAGCGGTGTATGTACTCGTATTTCCGAAGGGCACCCTCCAATAGGATGCGGCCTTTTTCAACAACTTTGGCTCTGCACGCCTCGGGCAATTCCATGATACGGTGAGTCTGTAGAAATTTGAAAACATCATCAGAGCCGTCGATAGCCCTCAGGCTGTGTAAAGAATAGTCTGGAGACCTTTCCATCAAGCGCTGGGTAACGTAGGCCCTATGCTCAGGCGTCTTGTCACGCGTTTGTCTGGCTCTGCAGTACTCCTCAGGCGTCAAGCCCGGTGTTTCGTCAAATTTAGGCAACTTCTCTGCCCACTCGTCGTCTACGAGAAAAGATACATCTTTAACCCTTTTTATTGGAACTATTTCTTCAACCGTTAGTCGTGCTCCATCTGACTGGGCAAAACTTTCAACTTGTTTAACAACCCCATAAACAACCCCACAGGATTTTGTCCGTGTGCGGTTGTCCTCTGCATGCGCTCTGGCCATGGCGCGATGCGCAAACGAGATGTCCTCGCCGTTGTATGCCGTCAGCAGCGACGTGGCGTGCTTTAACGTCCTTAATCCGCGGGCGAATTCGTCCAATACCCCGGCCTCCGTGACAGTCTTTACTTCATTCGCCCTTTCGATTTGAAAGCACACCCGCACCGTCTTTGAACGAACGTGTCGCACCCTACACGATGCCTGCATGACGTCCCGAACGCAGGCCGCATCGTAATCCGTGAAATACAGGTATTTCTTATCAAAAACACTTGATGAGTGAGACACACCGCATGTGATGGTGGGTGTGTTGGTGACAAATCGCATGGTTTTCCACTGCTCTTCAACGTTTTCGTCACCGAGCTTGTCTGCCCCGTTATAGACACCAACTCCGGGCTCGCCGACAAATTTCTGTTTTGCCCCGACGAGCTCACCTTTAATGACCTCTATTTTTATCAGAAAGGCTAAGCAGCGGATCTGTGAGCCTCGTGTTGCAGTCGCAAAGTACACCCGAAGCCCGTTTTCCAGATCGTCGGCTATTTCTTGGAACATTAGCGCCTCTGTTTTTTTGTTGTTGCGAACTTCGACCAACTTGCCCTCTTCATCCTTCTTTTTTATGAAAGCATCCACGGCATGGTAAACCACACCTGACGGCGGGCTGTCGACGTTTATCTGGCACACAGGGCGCTGTGGAGCAATATCATGTAGCAGTGTTGTCGTTCCTGGCCCCATGTCCAAGTAGGCGTCCATGCAAAGCACTTTGTCGCACCGCTGGATTGCGTTTCGAAACGCCAATATCGTTTCTCGTGGATCAATGTTAAGCTCGCTGTTTTGCCACACTGTTTGCGACCCGAGCAATTTTGCTACGGATTCAGATTCGTCCATGACGAGCAGCCACTTCTCACCCGTTGGCCTTTCACGATGTGCGGGCAGAGCCTTTGTCAACGATTCGAGCGAAATCACGAGACGACGGCTTTGTTGAATCTCTGCGACCGTCATATTCAAATAGCAGTCGAATCCGAGTTCCTGAAGGTCAGCAGCCAGCCACGCCGCGTACTTCTGCCGTGTACTTAAGCAAAAGATTCGCCAGGAGTTGTCGAAATGGCCGAATGCGTGCTTTGCGCTGTAAGATTTGCCGCACCCCATCGGCATCTTACACGTGACCACATCGTGGTCTCTCAGCGCATTCATCAGTGTGTCTTCAGGCAAGTATTTTCCTTGAACGAGCGCTTCGCGGGGAACGACAATGTGTCGATCAATCTCTCGCGGTGGCAACACACACCCTGGCCGAGACAGCCTTTCTCTGAGTCGTGGGTTGCACTGCAAAGCAATGGCAAGCAGCGTCTGTCGACCGCGGCTCTTGCTGGCGTCAAAGTCGTTACTCCATTTTGCCAACAGTGCCTGCCGCGAATGGGAGGTTCCCCGACGTTGCATCCACGCATAAAACAGATCGAAAGCACCGCTATCAACCGATTTAATTGCGCCGCCAAGCGTGAGCCAGTGAGTGTGCGAAGGCCTCGAGTTATCTTTTAACACGGCGGGAATCGATTCACAAAGGTACTGTAGAGAACCAGACGGCTCGCCGAGCGCTGGGATGCATTCGACACCCTTGGTCATCTCCAACAGCGAAGCGCCCGATGATGTTGCTCGTCGCTGAGAGGCGGTGCCCTTCTTGCACGACCGCCCGCTCCTCGCCACGACTGTTTTTGGCACTGTTAGCGCAGTCAAGCCCGAAACAGCAGAGCCGTGCCCAATCAGGAAAGCATCTAATTTAAGCGCTTTGTTCGTCGGAATTTGTGCTCTGTCGGGGTTGTCGCCTTCTTTCGTCTGGTGCGGCAGTTTCATCGCTCTGTGGACTGTGTATACGTCAGGATCGACGCAATCAGGGTGGCCCCTGTTCAAATTGTACGCCATTGCCCGAACAGAGTTGATATCCGAAACATTCCAGCCAGAGCCGTCGTTGATGACCAGATGTGCTGACCACTTCAACCTGCCTTTCGAGTTATTGGCCAACGACACACAAAGCCCGTCTCGGCCCGAATCGAAAGCCCAGTCGTGACCAAACTGTTTCAAGAATGCAGCAGCGGCGGCCAAACACTCGCTCATGTACCCGGACGCCGCCTCGCGGGATTCAGGGTACCGATCAAAGTCAAAGTACGGCTTGACAATGCCGCTTCCAAGTGTGTGCACGGCAAGTTCGAGCAGGTGCCCGTCCTTTTTCCAGTTGTCATTAAGCCACTGTGGTGTCGCAACACCAAACTTGTACTGGCCGCACTTGATCAAAACCTGGCCTGGATTTGCCCTGGCGTACTCAAAGACCTGCATTTGTGGTCCTTTTCCTTTTGCGCACCACGGCTTCGCAACTGGTGCCTGTGAGCGTGCCCGCTTCGGGTTCGGGGCATCCACAGGGGCCTCCAATGGGTCAAACCGGCCCGTTTTGAAGTCAAACTTTCGTTTTTGCCTGGGTCGAAGTGACATTTTGTGAAATTTTGAATTTGTGACTGTCAGATTTTCGAAATTCCATGCAACCATCTTCTTTCCTATACGCAACATTTTTTTCACAATTGTTGCAGGTCGGACCAACGCGTCAAAAAAAAAATATTCGGAAAATTTACGTCGACCGGCACTCGATGTGAACCTCTGGGTCGCAAATTTTTCTCCAGAGCGCATAGGCTGCGGACGCGGCGGACAGCGGGAATCTTTCTGAAGTATCTTGGCCGTCGCGCGTGATTACGAGCTCAATGTGGTCCATCAGACGTGGTTGACAGAGATAAATATTTTATTTCTTAAGGGGCGACGTTTTCCCCGACTTCTTCGGCTGAGTTGGCTCATCAGCATGCACGATTTTGAAAACCACAAAGCTTCCGTCGCGCATGTTGCGTGCCGGCAACCCGTCTTGTGACCGACAGTCCACCTCGACGCGAGTCAGCAGTCGCTCCTCTTGAATTTCAAAGACAAATCCATCTCCGCCGTATAAATAGTCCCCCGCTGACTCGGACCGGCTGACGATTGCGACACAGGGCTGATCGGTAGAGTTTGTTCCGCCAACGTACGACGTAGCCGAACCGACGCCAATGTCGCTGTACACGTTTAAGACACCCGTGCTCATCTTGATCGGCGCATTCAACGCTAGGATCTGAGCCGAGGCACAATCAGGAGATGACACTCCCGCCACAGATGCTCCAATGTCATACAACGGAACACCACGCAATGTGTCCTCGCTTAAAGCCTGAGACTGGGCCGGTCCAACCAAGGCATTCGTTGTCAATAGTCGCGGAACAGAGTCGGGGATCCTTGCTTGGTAGTCGCCAGTTCCCGGCAGGAGATCTGATAACACAAAGCCGAGCTTATCGAGCAATGTTCCTGTGAACGTGTTATCTTCCAAAGGTGCTCCTATTTTTCCAGAAGCGTGCACTCCTTTCAAGTTGCTTAAACAGACTCCACTCTGAGCGTCGATAATCATTCCCTGCATGGTGAGGCCACTAAAAGGATCCATCAGAGCGGTCCCTGCTTGCCCGGGGCCAATGAAGCCTCTGCCGTGAGACGTGAACGTTGCCTGCTCAGGGGCTGACGACGTTCACGTCTCACG
>Ga0209634_1001610_pt1 | contig 16392 bp, 31 predicted proteins | sample LinPmetageLP40_FD_184043 | JGI IMG/M metagenome (GOLD analysis project Ga0209634, IMG submission 184043) | Marine viral communities from the Pacific Ocean - LP-40 (SPAdes) (version 2) | ecosystem: Environmental > Aquatic > Marine > Oceanic | place: Pacific Ocean | collected 2010-08-26
AATAGGGGGGGGGCAGTGAGGGTGGGATTCGAACCCACGGTAGGGGATTGCCCTACACCGGTTTTCTAGACCGGCTCCTTAAACCACTCGGACACCTCACTTTGTAACTCGGTGTGGATCTCTTGCTCACCACAGCTAACCTACATTTTTATTTTCGGATTTATTCATCCGTCAGGTCATGATAGGTATGGACGCTGGCACCATAGCTCCCCGCCGAGTCGTCGGGGCAGAACATTTTTATTTATAATTTGTTGATTGTATTAATTAGATCGTCTTTATCAAAAAACGAAATTTTATCTATCCTATACCAATCAGAATACTTGTCGTATCCTCTTAATTCTATCACACGCCGTCGGTCTTGCTCAAAAGCTTCATCATTAATCCAAGCTACCTTAACAAAAGACCAGTTATTTTCAGTCTTCTCTTCTGTTACTTTGCCAATGCGTAGGTTGTGATTTCCTGACGTTGTCCAGACACTTTTACCAATCATTTTCCCTCCAGTTTAAATATCTTCTATTGTAGAATATTTTGGTATTGCTACTCTACCTAAATCTATTATAACTGGTTCTTGCCCTCTTTGCAAAACATTTGATGCTTTTAGGTCTGTAAAGTCGGTGCCTTGATTCTTCAAAAATGTAAGACCAGAGGCTATCTTATCAATGTAGGACTTTATTTGTTTTGGGTCCAAACCTTTTGTTGTCTTACCATCATTGGCTATCACATCTATTTTTTTATCTAGTTTCGCGTCATTGCCGAAACCACGCCATTGGTGAAATCCCTTTTCTCCCATTCTAACTGAAGCATAGAGGGAGCCCATAGCATATTGAATCTCTGGGATTGGTTGATCGAGTAGTTCTGTAATTATTGCGTACTTTGGTCTACCTCTAACCGGCAGCCTTCCAACTTTGTAAACCTTGTAAACATTTGGGTGGTCTTGTCCTGAGTTGACCAGATTAGCTGTGCTATTGGCCTCTGAACTATCGTTGGTTATTTTTAAGACAACCTCACCAAAGTCTTTGCTATTAATCTTATAAGCGCTTCCCATAGAAGCTGAACCAAGATGCTTAATGGAGTTTCTGTCAGTTACTCCAGCCCACTCAAAAACTTTATCTAAGACCTCGTCATTGATTTCCTGAGAGATTCCTATTGAAAGCTCTTCAGTCAGGAACTTTCTGAAGTTTTTAATTATTAATTTCATCAAAGAACTCCTGTAAGTTGTATTCTCTAACTAGTGAGTGTAGGGTTTCATAGTCAGTTCCAAGAAACCTAGCAGCATCCATTTTAGAGTTAGTAGCACTGATAGCAAACTTTATGATTGCTTCTTTAACTAGTCTATTGGTATTAGATAAGAGATTGAAAGCATAAAGCTTATTATTTATGTGTTTTGCTGAGAGTTCTAATTTAACAGCAATCAAATCTTCTAAAGATATACTATCAATGAAAGTAAGGTTACTCTCATTTATGATATTATTATTTAATAATTTATTAATTATACTCTTATATCTATACTTTGATCTTCTATTCTTCTTCATAGATGTAATTTAACACAAGATCTCAATCTGTCAACTACATTTCTAGATCTATTGTGCTCTCAGTTCCTTCTTCCCCACCAATAGGGTCTTCTTTCGCAGTGTCATAAGCTTGGTTTGTAGGTTCCTCAACCTCTGGCTGAATTTCGGACTCAAACTTATCAAAATATAACTTTAGGTTGGCAATCAAGTAGTCAAAGAAAATTTCTTGATCTTCGGAATTGCTGAGTAGGTCGTAAGCATCAATGATTGAAGATTCTACTTTTTTGAAAGTTGTGTACGCCATGTTGCGTCCTGTGGTATCTTTACCTTGGATGCCAAATGAATCTCTTGGATCTTCTTCTACTTCTTTCTCTTTATCTTCAGGATTAATGTCAATAAACATCTCATCTTCACTATCATCACCAATTTGAACATCCACTTCTTCTTCTAGTTCTTGTTCTTCGCTACCAGCATCGTTATTGAGTTCAACAGGTGTCAAGGTTTTAGTAGTAGCTTGGACGATGTGAGAACGATAAGAATCTCTTTGTTCTTCAGATGTTGTAAGTAACTTATAGTCGTCTTCAATAACTGGAATTATCTTTTTTAGAAGATCTTCTAGAACATTGATTCCAGTAGACTTGTGCGGTGCCGGATCATTGTCAGGAGTAGAGCCTTCTTTAAGTTCAAACTTTACGAACTCTCTAATGATCTGACGTAGTTGTTGCTCCTCAGATAAATTGTTCTTATTTTTCTTCTTGACAAGGGAGATCAAATCTCTTACATTCTCTCTGAGCAAACCTTCTGGACTTTTCATTTTATGACACCTTTCTTACTAAATAGTTTTAAAACTTCTTTGTACAACTCTGGTTCGTTGTACTCCTTTTTATTGTTTCTTTTTTTGGTCCCCATTGGGGCGCCATATCCAGCGACGGCACCGACACCAGACATTTCTTCCAAAGGCCCATCAAGTTCTAAGATAGAGCGAACCTGTGCTGTCTTGCCGGGTCCAAAAAACTCATCTGCGTCTTCTCCCCTTAAAAGCTTTTCGCGGGCGTCAGTAGCGCTGAATGGACTGCCATCGGACATATTAAGTGGCATAACCGAGGTCTCTTCTGGGGGAATCAAGGTTACTCCTGGCTTCACATATTTAGAAGCACCAGACCAACGACGAGAATCATTTCCTTTAGAACTAGAACCAAGGATAATGCTAGAGCCTTCTCGCAGGGGGCCATCTTCACCAATATGGTCATATGTGGCACCAATAGGCGAAGGTTTGGGTGAAATCTCAACAACTACATTAGAGAGCCCCTGGTCTTCAAGCAGCATCTCCCAAATAGCTTTAGCGTTTTCTGCTGTAATTGTTTTGTCGCCAACCTTACGATTTGCTTTGAGAGGCGAAGAAATAAGAACGACCACCTGTCTGGCTTTGCCGCTGTATTCCTTAACCATACTCAAATGCCCTAAGTGTGGGGGCTTAAACGCTCCCGGCACAATAGCAATATCTGCGATGTGGTCATCCTCAAGCTCAATCATCAACTCTTCTATCTGGTCATACAATTCCGACATTTATAGTCCCTCCGTTGGGATAGCATAGCACACAAATGCCCGCTTGTGAAGCCTAAAGGTCGAGATCTTCCTCTAAAATCAAGACCTTATTGCTGAGAACTCTATTTTTGTGTTCAAGTTCTTTCGCTTTAAGTTTTGCTTCAAAAAGAATTTTTGTGATAGAGTCAAGTCTGTCTTGCTCTACAATGTTTCTCGCCTTGATGCTCTTGACTTCGGAACGAACTTCTTCAATAAGAGTTTCTAGATCTTCTTCTATTTCAACCCCGCCGATCCAATCGTTCCATTTAGGCATTTCAGCGACCTCTCTTAGCGGCTTCTTTGACTAGCTTACGAATGAGGTTACGAATCTTGGCTTCGTCCATCTTGCCTTTCTTGTCGGCAGCAGCGTCTTTCATTGACTCTTCTTTGTCGCCGTCTTTATCAAGATCGAGGAAATCTGGCTTTCCGCCTTCTTCAAGCTCTTCTTGATCTTCTCCTTCGCTCATCGCGCGCCTGCGGCTGTCGGGCTCCATGCCCTCACGATCGCGACCTCTTCCTCGGCGCTCATCAAGCTCTTCTTCATCTCTCTTGGCGGCGTGACCTCCGTGCATCTCTTCTAAAGAGGCATTGGTGACCTGGATGTCTTCAAATGCGACATTCTCCATTATGGTGCCGTCGGCAAACTTCATATCATAGTGAGTAACGCGACCAAGCTCATTGTTGTAGTTATGCTGGACTGCTTCTGCTAATTCGACTGAACCATTGCGATCTACTCCACCGTGGTGGACACAATAGTGGTTTGGTGCGAAAGCATTCTCATCAAGTTCTTCATCATTGAAGGAATCGGCACCAACGTACTGATCGGCGCCACCATCATAATAACCGTCGCCACCATCATCTTTTACTTTATCAGCATCACGCTTCCGCTGGCGTTGAACATCAGGGTCTTCTTTTTCTCCAGGTCTGGGTCCCCTGCGGCTCTGTTCGTCGCCGGCTGGGTCCTTTCTATTTTCAGACTCAGTAAGGAGATTAAAACTAAACCCCCATTTCTCAGTTAACAGAGTGCTTAACTCGTTGTCTTTCCAATTTTTTAATGACATTTTGTTTTTTGCTCCTTTTTGCAAAGATTCATTGTAAATAGTGCCTTTTATGGAGTCTTCCCAATCTCGGAAACATAAATTTCCTTCTTCGTAGGCTTGACGTTCCATTTCACGTAAGTGTTCATCGTTCTGGGCATAGCCTTCACCCATTTCTCCAACGTGGTCAAACTGCCCATTGCAATTTTGTGTGTGGTGGACAAGCTCATGCGATAACGAACGCATAATGTCCTTTGGGTGTCTACCATCAATATAGAGAGTTACCGACATTTGTTCTGGATCATAGTAGGCAGTCTTGCCAAGAGGGTTCTGTGCGTTCTTTAGATCATTACGCAAGAAAAGCCTTGGCGGCTTATCAAAACCCATTCGCTCTTGGGCAAAGGGCATGAACTGCTTGACTAGTGGCTGTAAGGTGTCTTTCATTCAAGGAACACTTTGCTATGCTCTGGAGAATACCAGATGTATTCTAAATAGTTCCCAAATGGGTCTTTGACAAAAACCCCTATTGTTCCATCCCGATGCTCAAAAACTTCTCCATCTACAGGTAATTCGTGCTTGTGTTCCACAAGAATGGCAATGTGGGCATATGGATAGAATTTCTCGTCTATAAGAGCAATGTTGGTGTTGGCTACTTTCAGTCTTATATATTTAGAGTCTTGGAAGGTGATTTCTGCCTTTAATTGCTCCAAATACCAGTGTTTAGCCTCCTTTAGATCGCTTACTTTTATTGCTATATGGTCGATAATATCCATTTAAACCACCTTTTCTTCTGCTGAAGACACCAATTTTAGGGAAAAAGTGAACAATTCTAAGGGTATTCTGGGCTCTTTCATAGGTAAAACCACTGAAATACACACCATTCTGTTAGAGAAGATGGTGTTTTTGACTTCTATGACCACCCCAAGGTGCTGTTGCCAGTCAAGATCGCCAGAATCCCACTTAGACCAAGCGACAATATCACCTATTTTGATGTTTTCAGCCGCTAATTCCCCAAAATTGTTCGTTTTTTCCATTCTTCAGGGGTAAGTAGCGCTAAAAAAGTTGTTTTTTACAATAAATGTTGTGAATTTGACCAAAAATTGCCCAAAATGATGGCAACGAGCGTCACTATCGTGATTTCAAAGCCAAAAAGAGCATAAAATAGCCAAGAAATGACCAAAGTAACTAAAAATTTCCAAAATTTGTCAAATGTAAACAACATTTTAGTTAAATCCTATCTCTTCTATCTCATCTGGGTGGATTGCAAGCAAATTATAGCCGTCATAAACAAGAATTCTGTCTTTTTCGTCCATTTCATAGCTTACAACATAGATTCGGATGCCTCTATTGACCTTTAGGAGCGCTTTTTTGCTTGGAGCCCATAAAAAAAGGATTCCAGAACCTTTGATAACAGATGGATTGACCAATTTCTTTGTTTGATCAATGTTTTTGCCGCTTATTTGGCGGATTATTTGCTCTACTCTGTCTACATCAAGCTCATCCCACGACATTTTAGCCTGCTTTGCTTAAGATTGCGATGTCTACACGATAATTTCTATTATAAGACATCTTCGTTAGTAAATAGCGCGAGTTAAGCTCTTCAAAAGCCGGCCCTTCAAATTCCATAAAGAAATCTTTGTTGTATGATAGCCATTGTATTATAAAAGAATGTTCTTTTGAAGCAACAACTATGCCTTTTTTAAGATAAAAGCTTTCTTTTGGGTGCTTTTGGGCGACAAAGTCGCCTAATGTTGGTGTCAATCTTTTCATAACATTAAAATAACATTATTATAACATCTGTCAAGGCATAAAATTCATTACAAAAAGGATTAGGGCCATTGCAAACTGAACAACAGTGAAGATGGTAACCGCTTTTGTCTTATATTTGTTTAATTCCTCTACCTCTTTGACCAATTTTTCTAGTTGTGGAGGGGAAACAACCTCGTCAATTCTCTGTTTCCACTCTTTTAATTCCACAACTCGGTCTTCTTTAGCTTTTAGCTCTGTGATCTCTTGTCTCACAAACTGTAGATCGCCTCGGAGTGCCTCCATTGCTTGTGAGAGAGCCTGTAACTGGGCCAACACTAGTTGATTATAATTTTGTTCAGGCATCGTCAGCCCTCCTGTGCCCAATAAATAGGCTCAAGAGACTTATAACGACGCACGGAGCCTGTGATTCGCGGTCTTACAAAGGTACCTGCCCTTCAAACCAAGTCTTTCTTTGTTTAGGATCCAATATTCCTCTAGTTCTTGAGGGATATAACCACACCGACGCCATTCTCCGCTGCTTGGATCAACTTCTTTGTTGCCATTTGTGTAGTCTAGGATGCACAAATAAGAGTCAAAGGCGCCATTTTGGTCATCATTAGAACAACTGGACGCTAGAAAGCTGTAGATGGTGCTGAAGCATTCTAATTTTTGAGTGGTAACAGGTGTCTCATAGAGTTTTTGGAGCAGTTCAGAGGCTTCTGAAGGGCTATGGGCGACCTTTTTACCTGTGGCCTTGTGAAATACACCGCCCACATGCCTAAACGCATAGCCTTTTGCCCCAAACATCGCCAAAATCAACTGGGTTCTATGTAATCCCTTCAACATAGGCTGTGTTTTGGAGGGCATTGGGGAAAAATAAGAGAATTTTAGCCACTCTGGGTCTCCCAACATCCAATCAATCTGGACGGAGACCTCCATTTGCTGACCAAAATCGGTAATTTGGGGGAAAAGCGTGAACATTTGTCCTGGGCGCACCTTCTTAAGGTCACTTTTGATCAAATTAGAGCGCTCACCAATGTATTTTGATAGTTCATAGAGGAACGCACGCAGTGAAACCTCGTGTGGTGTAGCAGTTCTTGCCCGCTTTAGCATTTTTTCATAGGTTTCACGCCACAACGCGGGATTTAGGTTCCAACTTTGTAGATCTTCGATGGTTATCCGGCCTTGCGGGAACAATTTCTTTACATCTACAGCCAGATCAATGTCGCCAGACTTGCTTTTCTTACCGACAGACCCCAAAGTGGTGAAGGTTTTAAAGAAATTGGAGTGCTGGGGGAACAAAACCGATAGTTCTTGGTAGTAAGCCGCCAGTGTCGGCTGGATAAACTCCATAGGGATTGACTCAACAGCCTCACCAGTGAAAACATTGCCACCCATTGCTAACTCCTACCGGTAACATAACACGAAAACGCCTTCTAGGCCACTACTTTGCGTAATTATCGGCAAGACCTTCGGCAATTAGTCTTTCATTTATGTTTTCGCCGTCGATGTAGATGACACCGAGGCATCTTCCAAACTTTCCAACGCCGTGAGACTGAAGTTTGAAGCTATGCCCACAATCTTCCATAAGTGCCTCTAGGAACGCCTTAGTTTTAAAGCCAGCCTTCTTTTCCTCCAAGTCTTTTGTGCGCGTCTCAGGAGCGTCTATGCCCAGCAAACGCACTCTACATTCTATCCAGACACGGAATCCTAGATCAACACGAGCATCAATGGTGTCTCCATCTACTACGCGAGAACAAATGGCATCATATTCATACATTTCTGAGACTTTCGTTGGTTTCAAGCCCCTTGAACCTCCCAAGGTCAACAATAACAATCTCATTTGTCTTGGGTCTCATCATAACATTTCCGTTGTGAACATCAAATGGCCTCAAACCTTCGCCTGAGAGTGCCTGCATTGCCTTTCTAATCCCAACTGACTCTGGGAAATGGTCACCTACCGTATCTTCAGAAGAATAGTATTGGTCAAAACCCTTTAAGCTTGAGCCTACTCTGAGGGCGTCAGGAGCACCCCCAGAGACAATGGGTCGAGAATACGCTTTAACAAAAGCATTTGCTAAATCACGCCTGATAAAATCTTTGTAATCCATAACAAGATCCATATCTGCTTTACTCGTAGGATCTCTTAGTATTGATGTATACGCCACATTTACGAATAAGTTCATAAGTTCCTTAGCCTCATCAGTCAACCCTTGGACCCCTATAGGTGAGACACCCGCTGAATGTTCCGGGGCGTAACGCTTCTTACCAAACATCGTTGTTATTATTGATTTTTCTATTTTTTCTTGCGCCTCAAAAGAGATGAATGGACTTGTGCTTGCGGGATCGGTTAAGCTAATAGCCATGTTGATCAGGTTTCCAACGAGTTTATAGCTTTTAAAAAGCCTCTTGTCTCTCTGGGTTCTTGCTTGTTTGTCTTTCTTATAATTGACATTTGATGCAAAAAGACTTCTTGCAACATCGTCTGGCAGAAGTTCAAGTTGTTCCATAATAATAATGGCAGCTTCTACTTTTCTTCCCTCCATTGTTTCTTTGTGCGCAGGTATCTGGTCTATTTCCGAAGAATAAACCACGGGGAAATATTTTGCATATTGTCCAAGTGATTCTCTGTTATCTAAAATGAACTTGTAGTTAGCAGCTTCTCTTTTCATATCTCCCTGTGTTGTTTTGAGAACAACTTTTACAGCCACGTTCTTACCGGTCTTTTTATCTATTGCTCGGTAGACAATGCCATCAACGCCGCCCCCAAGCTTTGTATCTAAATCATAGCCTTTGCTAATTAAATAAGCCCCAATCCCTGTGGTAAAGGGGGATGGGTGGGAACGTGCCGGGGGCGGCACGCGAGCAGGCTTATCACCTGCACCCCATTTTCTACCAATTCTTTTTGAGTTAGCTGGAGGAAAGTCAACAGTGGTTCCAACAAGACCTTCTTGTTCTATTAGAAATTGATTCCAAAATTTTTGATACATTATTTTCTACCTAGAATTAAAAAATACAACGAAAAGCACGCAACATTAAATAGTGACAATAATTGTAATTGATGATCTCCCGACAAGGATGAAAAAAGAAAAAGCCCAATGTTTATCACCATACAAGTCGCTGACATTGTGGTAATAAAACTATTGGACTGTTTCATAAGCAAGCCCTCTAAAGTAATTAGAGGACTATTCGTCTATGTTTGAGATTATTTCTAAATCTTGTGGGCCGAATGAAAACAATTTTCTTTTTTTAAAAAGAAAAGCCTCGATAAATAAAATGCCTCCTGTCTCGTCAGGGGTCATAGTGACAACCCCCAACTCGTCTATGAGATCCTTATTCAGCAGTGAGTACCGCGCGAATGACCCCAGGCCCCTCACCCTAATAAGGTCACCTATTCTGTGGTTTGTGTGTCGGTGGTCTCTATCCATTTAACTGCCTCTCTTCTCGTCTCAAACTTGTTAGACAAGAGGCCGAGGAATCTATGGGTTCCTCCTTCGGCCACACACCAAGCCCATTTCCAATCTGTTTGTTCGTTCATCATAAGACAGGTGGAGACACCCTTATCAGCAATGTCTGGAAATGACTCTATAGCAATTTTTGTTAGATAGCGATTCCGCTTTTTGGCAATTATGTCGTCTTCAGACATTGTGCCACCCTCTGGGCGTTCTTGCGGCTCTTCAGCAGAGATAACAAGCCAGTCTGCTTTCTGTAGTTTCTCTCCTAGTGTCGGCAAAATTTCAGAGAAGAAGTGCTCCTTATCTGATGCTTCAAATGTTTCAAATGGGCTCTTGGCCCTCTTGCCGCTCTTGAAAATCTTATAGACGTTCCAATTACTCACTATCGACTCCTGCTTTATGAATTATTATTGTTCCAATTAGAATAGACATTTTTAGCCCCTCTTCTTCCATGAATGGAAGAGCATTAAACTGACTAAACTTTTTTGAATGGTGAAACCAAGAAATCTTCCAGATGTAGATGTCGTCGTGGGTAATGTCTATACGTCTCTCCCTCTCACAGAGAAAACCTTTAGACCCCGTGCGGACATCTATTATCAGATCACCTACTCCTAATGTAACATGTTCTACCTGCTCTCGCAACTCATCAAGCATCACTTTCCACTATGGACCAAACGCCCCCGTTAAGTAAGCCAACAATCGCTTGTTCAATAAACGGAACATTTCTGTTTTCATTGTCAGTGGTTGGCCCAGACCAAAACATATCCCAGACCCAAATAGGCTCGTCGAAATCCCAGTTTTTCATTAAATCAAATCTAGAAACAAGCAACCCTAGGTCACCAGATTCCAAGTCTTTGATCAAGAGACCAGCGTGTAGATCGCTGCGCTTATAAGGGGGCACTCTCATACTTATAACTAGCTTCTACATTGCTGATAAGAAACCAGTTTTCATCAAGCTTCTGGCACGCATCAGCAAATTGGCTTGTTTTTTCTATGTCAAACTCATAAGACGGCTTTAAATTACATACATTACCGGGCAAATAAACAATCTTGCCAGAGGAAATAGTTGTCTCTGCTAGAGTTGTCTCAACTTCGTTAGTGTTCGGAACAAAATTTAATTGCAGTGTGCTGTTAAAAAGCAAACCAATAATTATTTTATTTATCATCTCTACTCCTGTTCGGCAGGCTTGATAAGCTCAAGGTTTATTTCTGCTACTCTTCGGATTTTAATCCAGTAGACTTTTGCAACTCTTTCACTACAAATTTCAGTTATCAGCCCTATGTCTCCTTCCGAGATCCCAAAAGAAAATAACCAAATTGGATACTTGTATTTGAGCCTAACTAGGTCGCCGACATTCATAAAACCAAATACTGACCAATGTTTTTTCTGGTAAACCATCTAAGATTCATTGTCTCAAAGCAATGAACTTTCATAAAGTTGGTCTTTTTGTCAACCTCCACAACTAATCCTGTAATTTTGCTAGCATAGTTTTTATAATAAATCCAGTCTCCTTGTTTCGCTTGCGAGAACTTTTCTGACCACAGATCGGGGATGGGGATTGTCATAGCCATAAAATAACCTTAAATCTTGATGCGGTCAATGATGTATGGATGCTCTAGTGAAAGATCCTTGTAAAGCTTCTTCATAATCTTCTTTACGATCTCGCCCACTTGGTCCTTAGCATCCTTCTTCTTAAGGAGCTTGTCAAGTTCGTCTTGGACCATCTTTTTCACATCGGTCTTGTCTTGACGGGTGAGTTCTTCTTTGATAATCTGTTTTAGTTTTGCTTTAGTAATCTTCATAGTAATCGTCCTCTTCATAATTAAGTAGTTGATTTGTTTAGTTGCGCCAACTTTCAAGCAGGAGTTTCATTTTCTTTACCTATGTTTGAGCGCTCCTGCCATTCAGCAGAAACTGAATCTTCTTCTATCGGGCCACCCTTGGCCCAAGTTCTGCAAGCACGCGCAGAATGACACTTAAAATGATGCATCCAGCAATAGCCGAGAAGCCCGTCATCATCAGATGTTTCACCCGGCATACATTCCAGCATCCGAGGAGAGATGTCAAAAGCAGTACAAACTCCACAGTTAGAAGCTTCTGCTGCTTCTTCGGTTGAGTCCCAATAATCTGCTATTTGCTCCCAGTAGTCACCGGGCTTATCTACATTTAGAGGGCCATACTGAATGTACTCAGTATGAATTGCGGAATCACGGTTCTTCGTGTTAAGTTCCAAGTCCTGCGTTGCCGGAGGGCAGACCAGATCAATTGCTTTTTTAAATGTGACTCGGACATCCTCATTTATAAATCGACGCCAATTTTCAAGTAGTAGTTTCATAATTATTCCTTTGGTCTAAAGAGCACAGAGGCATCCAAGATCCTTAATTTTCCTTGTTCATTTATCCCTATATTGCCATAACCCAGATCTTCGCTGTCTATCTTAAATTTAGAGATAGCTGAAGCAAGCTGGATGAAGGCTTTTTCGTTCTTTATTCCAAAATCAAAAATCTTTTGGTCTTTTGTTGCGTAAGGACCCTTCGCGGCATCTACAACATCGCTCCATAAGAGAAAAAGTTCATAATCTTTTATAGTTGCTCCCTTGAAGACAACATAGATGTTTGGAAAAGTCTTCTGTAACATAACACGCATTTGCTGTTCGTTTTTTCGGGTCAACACCTCGACAGCTTCTTGGACAATCCACTCCCAATCATCAGCGTGAGCAAATGTCTTTGGAAACAAATCAGGGTAAGAATTGGCTGTTTCGGACTCTATCTTGTTCATCCAATTGTTGCGAGGATCTTTCGATAGCTTGATGACATGGTCCTCATCTCCTTTTGGCTTGAAGACAACACGGAATGCTCCTGAGCCTGCTTGTTGAAAATCAGGACCCATAAGGGCTTCTCCACCTTGCGCTTCTAATTCCTCTAACCAAGGGAAGTAAGCTGCCTCATTTTCAGTCAAGAACTTTCGCCAATTTTCAAGTAGTAGTTTCATTTCTTTACCAATTCCTTATTAACTATGTCGTAGCCTTCGACAACACCAAGATTGATGTAATCAAAGCCATCTAATAGACAGATCTTCTGTTCTGCGAAAGCGCCACCACCAGCGTGATAGGCACAAGTCTGTCCGACAATCTCGGTAAATAAGGCAGGAATAGACTCCTGTGGCATTGTTTTGAGGTGAGCATTATAAGAGGCAAGTTCCCCTCTCAAATCAAATTCGGTTCCTCGTGAGCCGATTGCCTGAATGTGGGACATGTAATCGTGGACCGCTCTGAATTTTGCGTTCGTAATTTCGTCAAATACATCATGTTCGGCGTCAATTGTGGCAACTTTCATCTTTCCAGTGCTCTTTACCGAATCCCTTAGCTCTGCTGCTGTGTTGTAGGGATGATAATCAACAAATTCTATGTCCACTCTACTTGAGATCCTCTTAAACATTTTTTCCAAAAAGGGTGTCATGGCTTGGAAGTGCGGGACTGCCCTCTGTTCAAACTTGGGAGCAGCTAAATAGGCATCGCCAACCAATTGTGCGTAGAGATCCCAGCCCTGTGGACCGGGTTTCAGCATCATTTTTTCGTTTATCTGTTCTTCATCCAGATAGGCACGCCAGTTTTCAAGTAGGAGTTTCATCTTATATCCTCAAGCAAAGTTTTTTAGTTTATTTTCTAACACTTTCAGTTTTGCGTTGTTCAGTTGTCTTACCATTTTAGGATATAAACAACCGCCAAAGTGTTCTATTAGTTCTTCTTCTGTTGGTTCTAGACGAACAGTCTCGTAGGCTTCATCTTCAGTGTTGAAATTATAGTCAGAATCTTCTGGATCTAACATTCCCCAAGACTCAATATCTTCCCACTCTTTTTCTCCCTCTGTATCCCAATAAGAACCATCTGGTTCAAAAAACACCGCAACATGCCCAACCATTCTTTTGTTTTTAGTCCACAAATGTTTGTTTACAGCCGCCACTAATGTACCTTCTCCATCAAAAAGAACGTTATTGATTGCTATTGCTGCCTCCGCACAAGCACCACTAAAGCCCTCTAAACTTGCTAGTTCTAAGATTTTAAAAACAGTATCTAAGTCTTCTTGAGTCTCTGGAGCACCTTTTAGAATTCCGGGGTCGTCTATGGTTTCGTTTATAAATTTATTCCAATTTTCAAGTAGGAGCTTCATCTTATTATCTTCGCTTCCCAACTTGATATTTTGGAAGGGGTTATCCCGCCGCGCGGGGCTGAGAACTTTCTTACATCTAGTACATCCTCCCACCACACACCATCAACGGAAATGTTCTCGCTATACAATAAAGTAATATAATCATCTACCATCGCCTGATTAATTTTGGTTCCAATTGCAGATTGCATCTTTTCCGTTGGCACAAATGATTTTTTTACTTTAATTTCCTCGCCATAGTCCAGAGCCTCCAGTTCGGCTTCTTCGCGAGAGCGGAAACTCATTGTCATCTCATCTTCCATTTCGTCATCATAATACGATACTTCATAAGTATCCGATGGCTCTAAATATCCTTCCTCTATGCCCCAGTTGTATATTGGAGACATATCAGAGATTTTATGGAAATCAATAAACTTGCCATCGTCTTTGTGCAAATGCTGAACCTTGCCTGCAATCCGTGCAATCTTCTGCCAATCTTCAATATACTCTTCTGTGGTAACTGAGAGTGCCGTAGCCTCATGGCTATGCTGGGACTTTTTCGATATGTCCATCTCCCCAGTATGAAACACGTCTGGTATATGAATGATAGGCACAGAAGATTCTTCTTCGTTCAAATACTCTCGCCAATTTTCAAGTAGGAGTTTCATTTCGTCAACCCCTGTTTTGAACTAAGCCATTCAACAATTTTGACTGCCCCTTTATCCCAGACACAACCAGAAGCCACGTCCCAAGAATAATACCAATTTAGAAACTTTGCCTCGTCCTGCTGATAAGGGCATATTTCTATGCCACCGTAGTCTATAGAAACCCGCTTCCAATCAATTCCACGATCGGAATAATTTTCTGTCCCATATTCGTAGTCAAAGTCCGACATTTCTTCAGGTGTACTTAATTTCAACACTCGATCATAAGCATCTTTCTCGTTAATTGTAGCATAGTTAAGTTCAATTTTATAGATGTGTTTCATACTGTTAATATAATCCGATGGTAGCTCTCTTCTTGACCACTTTAACCATTCATCACCACATCCATACCAAAGACCCTGGGGTTTAAATCCTGTTTTTTGTTGAGAAGACTCTAAATTTTTCATTTCACCGAACGGCACACGAGTTAGAAATGTCTTTTCATCTGGATTGATAATATAATTAAAAATTGAATCGTCTTCAGTTAAAAACCTATTCCAATTTTCAAGTAGGAGTTTCATTGTTATTCCTTTTTTGAGACCTTTACATTGGAATCTTCGGGAGGATCTGACTCAAACCCCGGAAAACGTAGTCCGTTTCTCACTATAACTTTCACCTGCTCGGGTCCGTCCGAGAACATAAAATTATATTCTTTATTTAGGTCCAAAACAAGGTCAGCCATTCTGTAGTTGCTTCTGGATTTCTCCAAAGAAGTGATTCGCAGGACTTTTAGCAATTCTCCTACTGACATCTCTACTCTTGTGTCAAGATCAAGGATGCCTTGGGATTCATGTTGACCTATTTTATCCACCGAGACAGAAGAGTTATCAAATTGCCCCTCTAACCGGTCTGTAGTAAAGCTTAAACCACTCATTCCACGAACAGGTTGTTCTTCACAATTAACAAAAGTCAAGATTACGGGCACTTGTTCGATGCCTGACTTCATAGCAGCCATAGATCGTGCGCGCCCGGCGTGGGAAATTACCTTATCTACATCGTCGCCGTAACATTTCTTGATAACGAGAGATAGTTTGCCGGCTTTCGCCTTATCAAAACCGCCCGGCATCCCAACAATGTAGTCGGATCTGCCTTCGATGTCAGCATCGTCCTGATAGGTTAGGGTCAAAAAGTCTTGAGGGTCCATTGAGACCGTGAAGTTAGAATCGTCGGATTCGTTAAGTGGAACGCAATTTGGAACCATTCGGCCACCTTTGTTCTTAAGTCCAGCTTGTTTGTAGCCGTCCCAGCACTTTTCAGTCAAGACCTCCTCTTCGTTGATAAACTTTCTCCAATTTTCAAGTAATAATTTCATTTTATCTTCTACAAAAGCGAGATAGGTCTTGCTTTGTGTCTTTGGTTTTGCAGGTATTTTCTACGACTTCGTCCATCTTTAACTTCTGGACCGGGATAACCCAAACCATCTCTTCAACAACAGCCATCCCAGGGTAGTATTCTACATCAACTCCCCACAAAACTCCAATGATTTCTTCTTTTTTATTGTAGATTACAGAACCAGAACAGCCAAACCACCCGTAGGTGTGTAGCATTATCTGAGTTCCGGCACCATTTTTCTGCTCATAACCGGCGACTCTGCCACGAATAGACATCAACTGGTGGCTTGAGGGGTAACCAGAGTAAGAAATCTCTGTTCCCACTTCTGGAATGTCGGAAGTTATCTTGAAAGACATCGGTGTGATGGTTTCAAATGGAGTCAATAACATAAGAACGGCGATATCAGTTGTTTTATCAGACCAAACGAGGATTGCTTTCTTTGACTCTTCGCCCTTCTTTACGATATAATCAGAATAAACAGGCCCGTCAGCGACATGCTGTGCTGTTAAAATGAAGTGAAAGTCTTTATGTTTGATGTAAGAGCCAGATCCGTGTCCACCGCCCTTTGTGAAAACGCGAACCGCAGCAGTGCGAACCTTGCGTTCTGTCATAGACATACTTGCATCAGAGACAATGAGGGCAACAGTTTGATTTGAAACGGCTTCGGTGATGAGATCCTCAGCACGAGCGACGCCACTCAAAGCAAAAACGAGAGCAAATAAGATAGATTTTAGTTTAAACATGTTATAAGAGTTCCTTTATAGACTCCCAAACACATAATAACGGGAGCGCACACTTAAATAGTCCGCAAACCCCTATGCCCGTAATCAAAGCACGCAAAAAATTTATCTTCTTTTATTACCTATTTTGCCGC
>Ga0209634_1001611_pt1 | contig 16390 bp, 21 predicted proteins | sample LinPmetageLP40_FD_184043 | JGI IMG/M metagenome (GOLD analysis project Ga0209634, IMG submission 184043) | Marine viral communities from the Pacific Ocean - LP-40 (SPAdes) (version 2) | ecosystem: Environmental > Aquatic > Marine > Oceanic | place: Pacific Ocean | collected 2010-08-26
TTTTTATCGATGTAAATCATGCCATGGATGGGATCAAAAAGGTAATGCTGCTTCTTATATAAATAGAGGTTCCAAAACCACAAGACCAGATGTTTCATCGGTTGACCTTACTCTCGTAAAGGATCATTCGATAGCAGATATTTTTGATGAAGTGAAACATTCAAATGGGGCTGAAGTAGATGTTGCCAGAACTGCAGATGGAACCAATGTAGCTTTGGGTGGAAATAACATGCCTAATTATGGTAAACTCTTGACTGATGCCCAAGTTTGGGATTTGGTTAAGTTTATAAAAGAAGGTGCATTGGATACAGACCAACTTTATGATGTAGTGACTACAGGTACTTACCCCACAGGAACAAGAATATTTACCAATGTTGGCAAAAATGGTGATGCTGCACTCGGTAAAGTTTTTTATGATAACAATTGTGCTTCTTGTCATGGTAGTAACGGAAGAGATAATAATGGCACAATCGTAAGCATCAATGCTAATATAGGATTGTCTATGGGTCAATTTGCTAGAGAAAAAACTTATGAAATACAGCATAAATCAAGATATGGGACCTTGGGTAGTTCAATGGCAGGAACACCTACAGCTACAGTTGATGATATTAAAAATATGCTGAAAGCTTTAGCTGATCCTACAAAATACCCTGACTTATAATTGAAGTATGTAGTAGTTATAAATGACTCTCGTCTATTTATAACTACTACTTTTTTTATTCTAAAACACTTACATTAGAATTATCAAACTACCTTTCAGTAAATACAAATGCCAGCCCATGGTTCGTGTCCCCACGAACCATTTTGGCTGTTGATTCGTGAAGACACAATCTCTATTAGTTCATGCAACTAAATTTGCATAATTATTTTCATATTCTCTATTTTGATTCACACAGATGAATATTCGATGGATCAGTTTGTTTCTTACCGCATTGAGCAATAGCATCAACTGTTGTCAACAACAAGAATGTAGCTATAGATAAATACAGCTTTATTATTGAAAGACCTACTATTCATTGATTATCCTATTCAAAGTCCCACTAGCTCTCATCTCCTTAGTCACCTTGTCAACATTTGGCAAGTAGTAACCTCCCATATCAACAGATGACCCTTGAACAGCATTGAGCTCAGCAATAATAGTTGATTCGTTCTCAGAAAGTGACTTATAAAGTGATGCGAAGCTAGCTTTCAAGGTTGCATTTTTGTCTTGATTGGCCAATGCCTCTGCCCAATAAAGTGCCAAGTAGAAGTGGCTGCCTCTGTTGTCTAGTTCTTTCACTTTACGAGAAGGTGATTTGTCATTAAGCAAGAATTTGCTAGTCGCATCATCCAGTGTTTCTGCAAGTATTTTTGCTTTTTCATTGCCATATTTCTCTCCCAGGTGCTCTAGTGATACTGCCAATGCTAAGAACTCACCCAAAGAATCCCATCTCAAGTGATTCTCTTCTACAAACTGCTGCACGTGCTTTGGTGCTGATCCTCCTGCCCCTGTTTCGAACAATCCTCCCCCATTCATCAACGGTACGATGGACAGCATTTTCGCGCTTGTTCCAAGCTCCAGTATTGGGAATAAATCTGTTAAGTAATCTCTCAATACGTTTCCGGTAACGGATACAGTATCAAGCCCTTTGATGATTCTCTCTAATGAAAATTGAGTGGCCTCTACGGGGTTTTTGATCAATATTTCTAAACCATCAGTATCATGATTGGGTAGGTAAGTATTCACCTTCTCAATCAATGCCCTGTCATGTGCTCTATTTTCATCCAACCAGAATACCGCAGGTACACCAGTAGCTCTTGCTCTACTTACTGCCAGCTTCACCCAATCTTGAATTGGCAGGTCTTTCACTTGACACATTCTGAAGATATCTCCAGAAGCTACCGTTTGCTCTAATAGAACATTGCCAGCAGTATCAACAACTCTTACACTTCCCGCTGCGTCAATCTGGAATGTCTTATCGTGTGAGCCATATTCCTCCGCCTTTTGGGCCATCAGCCCTACATTGGAAACACTCCCCATCGTAGTAGGGTCTAGTGCGCCATTTACTTTGCAGAAATCGATGGTGGCTTGGTAAACCCCTGCATAACTGCGATCTGGAATTACTGTTTTGGTGTCTTGCAAAATTCCTTCAGCATTCCACATCTGTCCAGATGTGCGGATCATAGCCGGCATCGAGGCATCAATGATCACATCACTTGGCACATGTAGATTCGTAATTCCCTTATCGGAATTAACCATCGCCAACGCAGGACTATTTTCATATACTGCTTGAATGGCAGCTTCTACCTCTGCTTGCTGCGCATGACCTTGGGTTTTCGCATATACATCTCCTAGACCATTATTCGTGTCTACACCTAGCTCATCGAACAGTTCGGCATATTTCTCAAATACATCTTTGTAGAATACCGAAACCACGGCACCAAAGATGATCGGATCAGAAACTTTCATCATGGTCGCTTTCAAATGCAATGAAAACAAAACATCATTAGATTTAGCATCAGCAATTTCCCTAGCGACAAAAATCTTTAATTTATCAATACTCAAGACAGCTGCATCGATAATCTCACCAGCTAATAATGGTGTACTCGCTTTGAGTACTTTAGAAGTACCATCAGCACCTTTGAACTCAATTTTGACATCCGTGTCGTTTTGAATGGTGACTGATTTTTCGCTTCCGTAAAAATCCCCCTCACTCATACTAGCTACGTGCGTCTTAGAATCAGCACTCCATTCGCCCATGCTATGTGGGTTATTCTTTGCATAGTTCTTTACCGCTTTTGGAGCTCTCCTGTCTGAGTTACCCTCTCTTAGTACTGGGTTCACAGCACTTCCCTTTACCTTATCATATTTTGATTTGATAATAGCTTCAGCATCATTTTGAGGTTCTTCAGGATAGTTTGGAAGATCATATCCTTGAGATTGAAGTTCTTGTATCACCGCTTTAAGCTGTGGAACAGAAGCACTAATATTTGGTAACTTGATAATATTGGCCCCTGGTGTTTTCGCCAATTCACCCAATTCTGCAAGTGCATCACCCATCTTTTGGTCTGCTGAAAGATTCTCAGGGAAGTACGCCAATACCCTTGCTGCCAGTGAAATATCCTTTGTCTCGATTTCAACACCCGAAGAAGCTGTAAATGCCTTTACAATAGGAAGAAAAGAGTAGGTTGCTAAAGCTGGCGCCTCATCCGTGATGGTATAAATGATCTTTGCAGATTGATTTGTCATGATTATATATTATTATGGTATATCCGTGCGTTATACATGCACGTCAAAAAAGAAGTACAAAGATAGCAGACTCCTTGATTTTTGCTAGTTGAGTTTCGTGATTAACCCACGTTCAACATGATAATTCTTAATGATGAACTTGACGACTAAAAACCTTATAAAGATTCCTTTAATAATCATGTTGGTTTTTAGTGTCAGGGTTTAACTTTATCAATTGACATTCGTTTTATAGCTATGCTTTTGATTCAACTGATCTATTTCCTTACACCTTTTTTCACTCCAAATACCACCCTGGCAGATGAAGTTTGTTTGAGCACAGAAGAACAAAAGTTGTATGACGTCATCATGGATTATCGGAAAGAGAAGAAACTAAAATCGATTCCTTATTCTGTCAAACTAACACAAGTTGCACAGGCGCATGTTCGCGATCTTGTTAATAATTATGATTTTAGCCAGCGAGATTTATGCAATCCTCATAGTTGGTCTGATACTGGAGATTGGTCTTCATGCTGCTATACCAATGACCATGAAAAAGCCTCTTGCATGTGGGACAAACCTCGAGAAATTTCGGAATACGATGGTGACGGCTATGAGATCGCCTATTACTACTCGGCAGGAGCTACTGCCGACACTGCACTAGCTGGCTGGAAAAAAAGTAAAGGTCACAATCCCTTATTGGTCAATCTGGGAATATGGCATGATGTGAAATGGGAAGCCATTGGAATCGGTATTTATAAAGAATATGCCGTTGTTTGGTTTGGTCAAGAAGAAGATAAATCGAAGATTGTTACTTGTAATTAAGTTGCTCAGTTGATAGTTGCTCAGTTGATCAGTTGATAGTTGCTCAGTTGATAGTTGATAGTTGCTCAGTTGATCAGTTATACAACTGAGCTCAATGAAGCACTACTTCTACATTTTCGAGCTCAATAACAGACAGTTTCTTCAATGCTCCTTGCTCAAAAGCTTTATCATAGTCGGCAAGCGCAAATTTATTTCCCTCATATTTGTAATTGACATGATCTACAAAACGAATCCCATTGACGTTTCTAACATTATAAGCTTCACGGAATCGTGATCCTACACCATCAGCTTCTTCATAAGAATATGCTAAATAATCAACTGTTGATGTCTTTTTATTCACCCAATAGATGAATACATCTTGGTAGTCCTCACCCCCACCTTCTTGTTGGAAAGTCACTTTTATTTTATGATAAATTTCTTCCTTAATCGTTGATTCTCCTAAGTAGGATTTATTGACAGCTGCATCATTGAGCCCATAAGGTAAAAGGGCGAAATACAACACTGAATTAACGGAAGCTGTATATTTCACAGCCATCGTATCGGCAACATTAGTTATCTGGTTGTTTGTGAAGCGTTCAAACCCATCATTTTTGAGCACATCACGAACGGTATCCAAACTATCCATAAAAATACGTTCATATTGATACGTCCCGCCTTCTCTGATTGATTTATAATGACGCCCTCTGAAATCAAAATCTACTGTTGATTTCACGAATAAGTCTCCACCTGCTATAGTGATCGCACTATCAATGATCTTGTTGGCATCTGGTTTTTCCAAACAAGAAAATGTCGACAAGAGTACTAAAGTATAAAGAATCTTAAATTTCATAATTGTTGTATTTTCATAACAAAACGTGGTTCATCAGAGAAGGTTAGGTCGGCTAACCTTCAATAAGTACCTTTTATAAGTTTACAGTCTGATGTCATTAGGATATTGCCTAGAATCGAATATCCTGTTTACAAAAACCACCTCTTCGTTTAGCCTGTATATGATTAAATAATCACCTTCAACAAGCTTTTGATATTCAATCTCAGGGCGCAATTCACTGACATATCTTGTGCCTCCAATTATTGGTCGATATAATTCATCAACCCTACTTACCAATTTTTCAATCAATAAGAAGGATTTCTCCTCGTTCAAGATAAAACTATTGAATTCGTAAATATTATGGAGATCATCTTTGGCACTATCAGTCCAAACTACCTTCTTTTCCAAGACAATATTTCTTCTTTCAGAACGGCATGGTCAGTCAATTGATTATTATGAATGTCATTTTCAGACACTTCTAGCATATTATCAATCTCCTTTTTGGTGAGTTTGGGGCTTCCATCTCTATTCAGTAATAAGGTGTGAATTGCCTCCAACAATTGATTGTCCTTGATTTGATCAATCAACTCGTGAACTTGCATTTTTAATTTTGCTGTTGTCATAGGAGCTAAAGTCACATCCAATATAACGATTTTATTTCTGATCAGTTTTATATCAATTTGGAATGGGTGGTAATATATCGCTCTGGCACTTCTCCCTTTGAAGCTTCTTCGTAGTCTTGATAACTGCATGGCACAATACAATTGCGCGCATACTGTTCTTTACCTTTTGGATAAGGTACTTCCATCCACCACTTATCGCTCAATTTACTTTTATAAAAGTTTACATTCACAGCATCACTCGGCATACTCACTACATACTTGACATAGTCATTTGATTTAAAAGATGGTTCATCTTTGCGATGATAATATCCCTCGATGAAATACCAAATCATTGTAGCCACGACTGATGCAGTCTTTTGGTTGAGGTCATCACAAGCAGGATCATATTCGTAGAACCCTACCGAACTCAACTTCTCATTGAGACCTGCATACCAACAAATCTGGCAAGCTTCTTCACTTGTCAAACCGAAAGGTTGAGCATTTGAGGTTCCTGGAGCATCGCTAGATCGTATAGCTGCTATATCAAAGGACATCATATCCGCATTGCGAATAATCGGCTCCATCTCCTCCATATTAGACCGAAGGTGTCCTACTCGGTAAGCTTCGAAGTATAACTTCTCCAAAGTCTCTATTGACTTGTGATCAATCAAATAAGATTGATAACCGATATGGCTGTAGTTAAACAAAAAATTGGGGTCGTGCAGCAAGATCTTTTGGATGTGATTTTTACGAGCTTCTGCCCCTTCTTCCATGTCTAGAAATGCATCCACATTAAGCAAACTCACCAGCTTGTCCATGTCCTCGTATGACTGATATTGCGCATAGTCAAAGTCATGGGTACCTCCTACAATTACCGGCAATGTATTTTGTTCTAAAAGATATTGACAGACCTCCTGCAAGCGAAGTTTCGTTTCGGAAATATCTATTCCCTTACGGAGATTGCCAAAATCGACAATACTATACTTACCAGTTCCTTTTTTCAAAGAATAAAGTTTCTGCCGTATGACATCTGATGGGTTAATTCTGTTGTCGTTTTCCTCAATTCCAATAATCGCTATATCAGCATTTTTGTAATCAGGCATTTTCTCATGATTGACATGAATGCTCTTACAAAATGAATTGCCAGTACTTTCATAAGAAGCCAGTTCACTGGTGACTGGTGAAAAGAAAAGTTTTAAATCCATGTGATCAGTAGTCAAGTAACATTCCAAAAATAACAAAATTGATGGTGAACGTAGGATTATCTGGCTCTTATCAAGAAAATTATTCTGATGATGTTCTTTTTATTAAATTTATAAGCATCAAATAAAATTATGGATAATTTCAAAATTGATTTCTTAGACCATGTAGCTATAAGAGTAAGGGACATGGACGTATCTGTAAAATGGTATGAGAAAGTACTTGGACTTAAAAAATACCAACTCCCGGAATGGGGTGACTTTCCTATATTTATGTTATCCGGAAAAACTGGAGTTGCCATTTTCCCAGCCAAATCAGAAGTGTCAACGAAAAACATAGATTCTAGAAATGTTAAAATTGATCACTTTGCCTTCAACGTCTCTAATGACAATTTTGAACTCGCCCAAAAAAGATTCAAATCACTGGGGGTTTCTTACGATTTTCAAGATCATTTTTATTTCCACTCTGTCTATACAAAAGACCCTGATGGACACATTGTTGAACTTACCACATTGGTCGTGAATGAAGATGTGTTTTACAAGATATAAGAGAGGCCATAAAAAAAGCCATTCCGCTTGAGCGAAATGGCTTTGGTTTTTTATTGATTCGAAGATTATCCTCCAAAATCATCAAATGCTACATGCTCAGGAGGTATTCCCCAGTCATCACACATTTTGATTACCGCTGCGTTCATCAAAGGAGGCCCACAGAAATAAAATTCGATATCTTCAGGACTTGGATGTTTCTCCAACTGGTGTTCGATCACTGCATTGTGCACAAACCCAAGGAATCCATCCCCTTCATCATCAATTGTTTTTTTAGCATTCCAATTGTCTTCCTCCATCGGCTCTGAAAGCACTATGTGGAATTTGAAATTAGGGAATTGTTTCTCGATATCTCTAAAATCTTTTTCGTAAAAAAGCTCCTTTTTAGATCTTCCGCCATACCAGTAAGTTACTTTTCTACCAGTTTTTAAGGTGTGGAATAAATGAAATAAATGTGATCTCATTGGGGCCATTCCAGCACCACCACCTATATAAATCATTTCCGATTGCGTCTCCTTGATGAAGAATTCTCCATAAGGGCCAGAGATCGTTACTTTGTCTCCTAATTTTCTAGAGAATACATAAGAAGAACAAATACCAGGGTTTACATCCATCCATGCATTCCTATCCCTATCCCAAGGCGGTGTAGCAATTCTTATGGTAAGCATTACAATATTTCCTTCAGCCGGATGGTTAGCCATCGAATATGCACGGAAGATTTGCTCGTCATTTTTCATCTTCAAGTTCCACAATCCAAACTTATCCCAGTCCTCCTTAAACTTCTCAGGACCTGCTGGATCGTCTGGATGAGGCTCGATGTTCATGTCTTTGAAGTCAACTTCACATTCAGGAACATCTATCTGTATATACCCACCTGCTTGGAAATCTAACGTTTCACCTTCAGGAAGTCTGACAACAAATGCTTTGATAAAAGTCGCAACATTGTAGTTTTCGATCACTTCACATTCCCACTTCTTAATACCAAATATTTCTTCTGGTATTCTGATATTCATATCCTCTTTCACTTTCACCTGGCAAGCCAAACGAACTTTTTCTTTTTGCTCTGCTCTGCTCAAGTGACCTACCTCTGTTGGAAGTACGTCTCCTCCACCATCGTCTACATTACACTTGCACATGGCACAAGTTCCTCCACCTCCACATGCTGAAGGAAGAAATATTTTTTGGGCAGACAAAGTGGTCAATAAGGTTGACCCAGCTGCAACCACAACCGGATTGGTATCATCTCCGTTGATGACGATTCTCACATCACCTGACTGAACCAGCCTAGATTGTGCGAAAAGCAATACAAACACCAGCAGTAAGATCACTGCTGTAAAGGCTAATATCGATGTAATAACTACTGTTGACATCTCTTATACGATTGATTTACAATTAAAAATTAATGCCTTCTGAAAAGGACTACAAATATATTTACTTATTTAATAAATAGGCAATGAGTGGTTAAAAATTAACAAGCTGTTTCCATGTGCCTTTGCTCCTGTTATATTTCAAGGTACTCGGCAATGCTTTCCACCAATATTTATTCATTTCAACAGCAAACGATGGCTGCATATAACAATTGATAGTGCAACCTTCGCATTCTGGATATTTACCCTCCAAAGCCACAAGTTTTTGAACCCTATCTGATTGATATAATTCAAATAAGTTATTCTCTATTGGTACTGCCTCTAATCCCAAATGATAGCAAGGCAGTACCAATTCGTTTTGCGGAGAAATAACTATTGTAGAGCTAGCTGCTTTGCAAATAGGATCATTTACGTGGTTACCGCCATCTTTTCGCAACGTAATAAAAGCTTCATTGAGGTAAACGCCTTTTTTCTTTCCCCATTTGGAAATGACATCTAGCGTTTCATGAGACAAGCTTGACCCGATCTCCACCTCATTGTATTCGAATATCGGGTTCAGTATTAATATCAGATCGTTTTTTTGACAGAGTTCATAAATCTGATCAAGCTCATGGACATTATCTTCCATCACGGTGAACAAAATATCAGGTCGCTCGCTTAAAGACTTAGCAACATCAATCGCCTGCATTACAAAATCGAAACAAGCCACATTTCGAGATTTGTCATGAGTATCCTTATCGGCAGAGTCCAATGAAAAATGCAGCATGCCTACTTTCCCTTGAAGTCTCTCTGCCCACTTAGGATAGAGCAAACAATTGGTCGTGACCGTAGTGATAAATCCATACTTTTTCGCGAGGTCAAGCAACTGATCCAGTTGTTGATGTAGCAGTGGCTCACCTCCCGTGAAGTCGATGACTTTCACGCCCAACTTCTTCAGGTCTTTGAAGTTCTGTTCAGCTTGTTCTAAAGTAATGTATGGCGATGGCTTCTCCCATATATCACAAAAAGCACAACTGGCATTGCATCGATAAGTGACGTAGTAGTTGCAGAGTATGGGGTGGGAGATGAGTCGCATTGATGTTGTTTGTACTCAAATGTAATGACTTCTACGGCTAGAAAATAGCATTTGCAAAAAGTGCCACTGATATAGTAAACAAGGACTAGTTCGGGATTATTTTAATTTATCAGGATGTCTACTTGTATGATAGACATTAAGGATTACTACTTTTTCTTCTCGTACTTGATACACTACTCGATAGTCCCACCGAAAAAATCTTCTTATATCTCCTCGATTATCTGGATAATATTCATCTAACTGATATAATGTAGCATTTTTCGACAATGTTTTTGCTGTAAGCACAATCTCTCTTCTCACTTTCTTAGCACTTGAAGGAGATTCTTCTACTATTTGGTCACAATAAATATCAAGAGAAACATTTGCTCTTTTTGTCCATTCTACCCTTCTACTCACAGCCCTTTTTCCATATCTGCTTGTGATATTACTTCTCCTCTATCTGCTTCGCCAATGGCGGCATCAATATCACTTTTATATGCAGATCGCGTTAGTGGCTTACCATCTGAGGTGTAAGCAATAACCTTATCTTCTTTTTCTAGTAAATTTTTCACGTATTTTTGAAGTTTAGATAAAACTTTTACATCATCTGTCTCAGTATGTAATAATGTAAGGTTGACTTTATTTCTGCGATACTATCCATATTCATTGCTTTTAACAAAGATAACGAATTCAGGTCACTTTTCATTCTTGCTTTGACAAACGAATACTAACTCGAAATGATTTGGTCAAACTTAACAACCGTCACCTCAGTATCTAAAGTAATATCTGGATAAAACCGCTTCATCTTCTCCGCCATGTCTTGGTGATTTTTGAATCCATCGTTGAGGACATCTTCTAGATTAACATCCTTCAATTGACAGTAATAAACTTCTTTAACACTAACTGTTAGCTCTCTTTTTTCTTCTGTACTTTGAAACAGAAGATCACTTGATGTTATCAATATCCGTCCTTTTCGAATAGTAGCAGCTTTGCCAGAAGCCAATAAGTCAAACACATCCTCGAAGAGTGTTAGTTTTTGCATTATCAAAGTTTTCAATCTACACTTTGGCTTGTGTCTTCACCAGCCATTATTATTATGTATTGGCTAGGAATCAAGGAATTAATGCCTGCACACTACTCGCAATACTATTTAATTGACTTCCCTTGCTTAGTTAGGCACTAGTGAAAACATACTATTTGAATTCAGGGACAACAAAATATTTATATGCAATCTCCTTTTTAAGTCCTAACTGCCCACGGTCATTTTGACCGGTGACCCTAACCATTCCATTTTCATGAATTAAGAAAGCATGCATTGTTGAAGATGCTACCTTCTTAACATTCTCTCTTACCACTTTAAATTCTTTCCTTATCCCAGAAGTTGTTCCATCTCCAAGGGCATTTCTTTGTCTTCCTGAAGCGAACAATACATTATCTGAAGTAAGCACAAAGCTATGACCCTGACCTATAGCAACTGATTTTACACTATCTTGAAGTTTAATCCCTTAACTTAATGACATTGTGCTCGCGCCAGCGGGGGGTCTAAGCGAGATGCTAAGACCAGTGAGGGACTACTTTAAAATCGTCCCCTTGGCCTTAATTGCCCAGCTGAAAGTGCTAGACTCCACCCAACTATCCATGCTAGCGGATCGCTGATAGCCTGAATTTCCTTTAAGCGCGATGAACGGGTTTTTAGTGTTTTCGTCAATCCACTGGAATGCCACAAAAAATGGTTGATTGAGAATTAATTCCTGCTTGTTGAGATTGACAGTCAACCAACCTTTATTCATTTCTGAAGTGACCAATAAAGGTTTTTGCATAAGGTTTTCCTTAGGTAAGCCAGTAATACTGTCTTGTGTATAGATGTTCACCAATAATTTGATTGGCTTTTGATTTCTATTTTCCACAAATAGGCTAACTTCATTAAGGAATAGTGGGTGTTTTCCTTTGTATTTCATCAGTCTGCTTGCTTCTGCACCCCCGCCTTTCCCATGTACAAATCCCCAACTGTTCCCAGTTACATTTTTTGTGCCTAATATTATTTTTTTTGAATAAGTTTTTGTCTCTATAGTAACTTCATTCAGTACATGCGGCTTTAACACAAGATAGAATTCTTTTACCTTCTGGAATGCTTCCACTGTTATTTGGATAGTCTCGTATCCTATACAAGACATCCTAATGGTATCACGAATGTGTGTTTGAGGTATAGTTAAAGAAAACTTTCCTTCTACATTCGTCATGGTGCCTATTGCCGTACTAGGTATTCCTATATTGGCATAAATTATTGGTTTGCCTGTATGCTTATCTAGAAGTTTTTTTGTTTGATCAAGAGCTGCTTTTTTGATTGGTCTATGAATCGATAAGTTTTCAAAATGTACACTGTCTGCTATATTCTCAGACATCGCGTATCCCACGCCCACTAATTTTACTGCTGATTTTTTGAATACTTTTTGATAACTTCGGATCTTTTTTAAGAGCTTTTGCTCTGAGAACTGATCTAACTCAATAAGATCAAGTAGGTAAAGACCTTCCAATTTATTTCTAGCATTGTTGTCCGTAATCATTCCTTTTTTAATAGTGCCAATTTGAGTGTTTTTGTTCACTTCACTATAGGACGCAATCAGTGTAATAAGCACAAGACTATCTGCGTGTAAAAACTCAAAAAACCATTCAACCTTTTGTGAAGTATCAACACCGGCATCATGCATGTTGGCAAAAACAGACTGGACGAAATGTTCACTTCCCATACTTTTAGGAAAATCTTGTGCGCTGATTGAAAACGACAATAATACTGTAAATAAGCAAAAATAGAATATACGCATATAGTTAAGAATAAAAAGAGACTACGGCTGAGTAGTCTCTGAGTTAAGCTTTAAAATAGATGATGATTTTACTATCTGTATCTATAAACTGTTCTGTTTGCGTAGTATATTATTTTAGTATCCCAACGACCGTCTCCATCATTATCTATTTTTATCACTTCTCTACCCCCATTTATATTATTGAGTTCTTCTTTATTTAATGTTTTCATAATATTTGTTATTTAATTTATCTAACTACAGCTCTAACTAATATTCCATTTCTGTAAACCTCTTTAATGTCCCAGCGACCATCTCCATCCATGTCTGTTCTAATTACTGATCGGTAACCCCCATCAACTTTTCCCATCTCCTCTTTTTTCAATTCTACTAAATTGTTCATAATTTCTAAATTTTTTAGGTTAAAAATAAATTTGCTAAGAAGTCTTACTAAGTCTTTAAGACTTGGTAAGACTAGAAAACATTCACAACAATCCTGTTCATCTGTTATAATCAATGACATGGACATTATGTTTTTTTGATTTTCTATACGTGCACGAGCAAAATGCTCGCGCCCAATGTCATTAAGTTAAGCATATTTATCTTTTTGTTTTTATGATAAAGATGCCTACGGCATGACTTAACGCAGATTTTTCACGCGCTAAGTCATCTCGGAGAGATCTTATTCATTATAACAATCCCTTAACTTAATGACATTGTGCTCGCGCCAGCGGGGGTATAGTTAGTTATGTATTATTGAAACGATAGCACTATTTTTCTTTATTCAAAAGATGTTCAAGTTCTACTTTTAGATTTGGGAGATGATTGATGATTATTGACCAAATATTTTCATCGGAGATGTTATCATAGGCATGTATTACCTGATTTCGAAGCCCAATAATAGCTTTTGCATCTGATATTTTCTTTGCATAAGAACTATCTTTTTTAAGAATTCTATTTACTGCTTCTCCTATTATTTCTAAATCTCTCTCTACTGCTCTTTTGAGCATAGTGTTTTTCTTGTATTCAAAAAAATCTTTTTCTTTCCCTTCGAAATAGGCTTCAATTTCTAAAATAGCAGACTTGATATCATAGAGCCATTTTAATATTCGTTCATCCATAAATCAACTCTTTATTTTTATCAATTGATTTAATTAATATTGGGTTCTTAAGAGTCTGTTCTTCTAATAAGTCAATTTCTCTATTAAATATATTTTTTAGGCCATCTTTCAAAACTGTATAGTTTTTGAAATATTTAGCTAAATCAATCTTTTTGAATCGCACTAATAAATCAATATCACTTTTATCAGAAAAATTCTCTCCAGTAGCAGAGCCAAAAAGGTACAATTTTTCAACATTATGATTTTCACATAATGTTCTTATTCGGTCACTATTCTGTTCAATTATTAACATCGCATAAAGATATTAAATTTAGCTGTTACTTGATATCGGAAAATGATGTACATCTTCCTATCCATCCAAAGATAGTAATTAGCAACAATATATAGGTCTTAACGAGACACTCCCATCTAATGGTGAATGAATTTGGTTAAACTACTTCTGACACCTCATATTCGTTCACCATCAGGCAAGTTTACCACTTGCGCTTCTGAATCAATTCCTACACTCATTTCATTATGCCGAGCCTTAGACTTCTACTTTCATTAGTCATGACAAGTTGCGTTCTGCTAAACTTATACCAGTTGAGAAGTACAATTTCCTATCTACCCAAAGATAATAACCACAAACCAGAACCATTAAAATGGTGGTGATAATACTGCCTTCTAAACCAAAAGACCCTCCATTGATTATGTTCTCTTGTTCGAAGTTCAGGGTAAAAATACTAAAGACCTCTTCCCCACTTACTTCAAACCCATAGACTGGACCCTGAAATAAATTCCATGTAAAATGCAAGCCAATAGCTGTCCATAGATTATTAGTTCTGAAATAAACTATGCCCAATAATAGCCCTGCTAGCATAAGATTGGATAAACCAATAAAGCTTAATCCATTATTGGAAAAATGCATAATAGCAAAAAGAATAGAGGAAACAACAAGGCTTACCGGCTTTCCGTACGATTGACTCAAGTTGCCTAATATCATGCCCCTTGCAAACACCTCTTCGTTGATTGCGACTAGTATGAATAATCCTAAATTAACCATGATGGGAATAATGCTAAGCCCTTGATAACTAAATGAGGATGGATAGAAAACCCAAATAATCAAAGAAAGAAATGAAATTAGTAGTATTCCTAACACGCAACCATATATAAATGAAGAGTATTTCCAATAAAGTTCTCTAACCAATTTTAAAATAGAAGGGCGATCAATCCACTTATAAAAAATTAGGCTAATTATCAACAATCCAATAATTTGAAATGATTGAGAAAGAATATATATATAGTGATTTTCAGGATTCTTAGTTGCTTCAGTATAGTATTCCCAAAAACGCAAGTTGGTTTCTGATGACATTTGATAAACCAACTGCATGTTAATAATCTCAAAAAAGACGGCAACACATATGTAGATAAAAAAAAGGATCATAATCCTCCCCCAACCGATTTCTAATCTAGGAGATGCCATTGTTTGATTTTTCTTAATACTCTTTGTTAATTTTCACTTCTGCTGGTGCGATTTTTTAGCTCGTGCCTGATAGAGGGCAACATCTAAAGAATAAGTTTAGTTTTCCCAAATAATGCCAACATAATAATCAAGTTTGTTATGCTATGCAAAACAATTGAACCGATCAGTCCATATTTCATTCTCGCAAATGAAAAATACAATCCCCCAATGAATTGAGGCAATATCAAAATTGCAACAATTAAAATCGGCAAGCTACCCATAGTACTATTGATATGCATCAGAGAAAAAAGTACGCATGATAAAAACATGACATACCAAAAATTATTTGTCCATAGACAGGTATCAACGTAACGAACATTAGTAAGTAGATTACTAAAATGCCCTTGAAGCTAAATTTTTTTCTATTTACATTTTTGAAATTATTTAACACTCTATGTAAAATCATCAAAACGATCGGTTAAAAGAGAGTTAAGAACCCTGAATATAAAATTCTTATTGACTTTTTATGGCATATTTTCTGCCCATCTGTCAAAAATAACAAAAGTAATGATATGTAGGATGACCTCAGCGAGACGCTAAGAACAGATGGGGAAATGGGTAACACTAAGAAGCAGAAGATCTATTTTTCTTTTCAAAAAAATAGCTCAATAGAGTAACAATAAACGTGGCAATAAGCGTGAAATAAAAACTTTCTTTTAAGTCTACTAAGGATAGTTGTATATCAGAAGTGTAAATCCATTCAGAGATTAAGTGAACAAATGATATTCCAATAAAGTATAGTATAAATTTCTTTACTATGTTTTTCATATTTTAACATTTTAAATTAGCGATATCTTTTATGATACCGCTAATTTTTTAACGGAAACTATTATACGCAATCTGATGCTTCTTCACAGCCATCTCCTGCTGAGGCTCTGTCAAGACCATCTTGAATTCCATCCAATACTTCACCAACAAGATAGCCGATCCCGGTCCATAACCATGGGTTTCCTCCAGATATGTTGAGCAACTCGTTTTTTGATAATTCTCTACTTTCAAAAGAACTTATTTTATTTTGATTCTTCATTTTATTTTTGTCTATATTTTTATTCAACTCTGTTGGGATCCTCAACGTAATGCCAATCATCTAGTTTGTCTAAACTATTGCAAGTGCAATTCATCGCATACACTACGTCTGACACAAAATCTGCCAACCATCCTCCCCCTCAATTTTCTTCAACTCCTCCTTTTTCAATTCTACTAAATTGTTCATAATTTTTATATTTTTTAGGTTAATAATAAATTTGCTAAGAAGTCTTACTAAGTCTTTAAGACTTGGTAAGACTAGAAAACATTCACAACAATCCAGTTCATCTGTTATAATCAATGACATGGGCATTATGTTTTTTTGATTTTCTATACGT
>Ga0209634_1001612_pt1 | contig 16387 bp, 19 predicted proteins | sample LinPmetageLP40_FD_184043 | JGI IMG/M metagenome (GOLD analysis project Ga0209634, IMG submission 184043) | Marine viral communities from the Pacific Ocean - LP-40 (SPAdes) (version 2) | ecosystem: Environmental > Aquatic > Marine > Oceanic | place: Pacific Ocean | collected 2010-08-26
TATAACTAGACTTGTTTTGGAATGTGGGGCGGTTAACTTTACCTGATGAGTCTACCATAGATTTTTTACCTTTCCCTTTTCTTGCTTCTTCTGCTTTTTTATTTTGGTTTTTATTATACTCATTTATTTCATGAAAAGTAAATTTACGAAGCCAAATAGGCATATTGTATATCGTAAACCAATCATAGCCCCCATTTCCATGGAAGACTATGTTGTGTATTTGGGTAAATAAGTTTTTTCTGTATGTTTGACTATTTTCCAAAGTCAGGCCAAAAAAATCCAACCCCAATTGGAATTGTTTTTGTTGTTTCGCTACCAGAGGGAAAAAAAGTTAAATCTATATCTGGTGAAATGGATTTAATGTGTTCTCTTAAGGCACGAGCATCTCGCGCCAGTAAGTATTTATCTACAAACTCTCGAATATCTTTTTTATCCGTTTTTCCTTCTACAGATAAAATCATATGTTTTAATCTAGTAGTAAGAGTAGGATCTTCATTTTTATTTACTTTTTTTAAACTATCTAATTCACGTTGAATTTTCATTTCATCCCCGTGATTTAATAATTTAAACGTAATTTCATTACCTGAGTGAGGGAATGTAAAGCTGAATTCGTTTTTACCAGATTCAAATAATTCATCATTAATTTTGATATTATTTACTTCTGTTAGGTCAACTGTTTCCTCTACTCCTTCATATGTAAAATTATAATCTTTACCATACCCTAAAATACGGGCTGCAATCATAATTGCATTTTTATCTCCAATTAATAAATCATTATAATTTATTTTGGAAACAATTAATGATTGGAATAGTTTATCTAGTACAGTTCCTTTTTGAATGTAAGAAGAATTAGTAAGAATATCTTCTTCTTTAGCAGTCATATATTTAATTTCAATTTTTCCTTCTGCTAAAGGAGAATCTTTAGAATATAAGTATCCTTTTGAGGGTAAGTCTACAACTTCGGTAGCTAATTTAAATTCGGCCATAATCTTTATTTATTAATAACGTTTTGTCGTTGATACATATCAATATAGGAAAAAGCTTGACCGAAGCCAAGCTATTTTCCAAATCAGGGGTGGGTAAAATTTTTAGAAATTTAAGATACAATAATCTGGTTGTACCGTTAATTCTATATTTTGAGCAGTATCTACAGAATCCCAATTATATTCTCCAAATCCTGCATTTGTAATAAATGCACCTTTAATAATCCATTCTGATACAATATCACCTACAGGGCCAAGTACATTAAAAGTAAGATCTTTCTTATAGAAATCACTATACCCATCACGACCAGTAACTGATTCATGATGTAAACGTACCCATTCCATAACGGCTTGAGCTCCAGATGGTGTAATTGGGTCAAATAATGTTAATGAGATAGGATCCCAACTTGTTTTACCTTTTACATATCTTGATACATTAATATGATTTAATTCAACTGTACCTTGTGTTACGGATACAGCTCCAACTCCTTTTACCACATAAGCAGGAATACCATCTACATAAAGAATAAATCTATTCTGTTGTTTTGGCTCAAAAGCTGTGAAAAATATTTCGTTCGGGTCTAATACTGCCATTTTATTGTTTTATTTTATTATAAATATTTATCTTTTTTATTTTTATGCTGGGAATGTTGCTCCAGTTGGTAATACATTGAAATCAAGTATAATAAATTCAGCTGTTTTAGTTGGTTGTAAGAATATTTGTCCTACTAACTCGTTTCTATCTATTACAGTTGGTGTATTATTAGTATCATCCATTACTACTTTAAATGCATATAATCCTTGTCTTTGTTGTACTCCTTCTAAATAAGGGTTAACAACACTTAAGAAATTATTTCTTGTAGCAATTGTATTTTGTTCAAACACTAAATTATCAGCTACTCCAGAAATAAATCCTTTAAGAGCAATTAACAATCTACGTACATTTACTCTATCTAAAGCACTAGCACGTTTTTGTAATGTTTTTTGACCAAATACAACTACTCCCGATTGTGGGAATGTTGCTAATGGATTAACATTTGATTCATATAATGTATCTCTATTATTCGCTGTTAATCTTCTTTCAGCTCTAACTACTTGACCTAAAGCACCTCTAGTTAATCCTGCTGGTGCGAACCATGGTTCACTTGAAGCATCTGTAAATACATAAACTCCTGGGATTACTGTTGAAGCTGGTACAAATACTAATTCTCCTGTTTGAGAATCAATTACTTGAACCCAAGGCCAATATGTTGCAGCATAACTATTATCAAATGAAGATGCTGCTTGTGAAACTGCCGTTACTGAACTTGCATATTTTACTAAATCTAGTACAGCAATATTATCTCCTCTTGTTAATGAGTTATTAATTAAAGCTGTTGTTTGTGTTGCGTGAACTGCGTTGATTAATCCAGGAGCACTAAGAATATTATATTGGTATTCATCTACATTTCCTAATAAAGAAATTGCGTTATCATAATTACTACCAGTTAAACCCTGTGTATCGAATCCAGCACCATCTCCTATAGCACCATAAAAATTAGCAGCTCTACCAGAAGTAGCAGTTGTAATATTTACACCATCTGCTCCATTAAAGGATCCAGATGATACTCTTGGTAAAGAACCAGTAAATTCAGATTTTGCTTGACCATTATTATCAAAATAATTTGGTGTTTTATTATTTACTGCTTTTACTCTTACATATCTTGATAGATTAGCATATGATCCAGATTCTTGAATATAATAATCAGATCCCTCATTTACTAAACGTTTACTAATATCACCAATTTGTGCTGATATATAGTTTGGAGAATATGGGTCTAATGATAAGTTTGGATATTGTTCTAATACTACTTGTTGGTTTGCATTATCATTACCTCTACGAACAAGTAAACTAAATACTCCAGAGGCGGTATTTACAGAAGCGATAGACCAACGAACATTATCTGCTGATCCTGTTTCTAAAGCACCGTTTGTTAATTCTGTTGTTCCAGTATTCATTACTTCTCCTTCAGAAATTGTTTCTAGTACAAAAGGTGATATAGAACCATCATCTGCTAAATTAGCTGCTACTAAAGTAACTGTAAAAGTTCCTTCAGTTAAATCTACTGCTTGTACTGTGATAACCACATCTGTACCTACTGTTCCTCCTAAAGCTGCTTGTAGAGCAGTTCCGGACCAAGTAAATGTATCATTTACTTTAACTCCTTCTCCAGCTGATGTAGCAGCAATTGCTGTTAAATTAGCATCACCAGTTCCTGTATCTCCTGCAAAAGTTAAAGACCAAGCTTGACCCGTTGCATTTGCATTTGATGCTACAGGTGAAATTGTAGTTGTACCTGCATCATAAGTATCTGCGGCTGCAAATCCAGTTGATCCTAATAAACTAGTTGTTACGATTGGTGAACCACCATTATCATTTGTAGAAAATACTACTGTATCCCCTACATCAAATCCATTTCCTGCAGATGAAGCTGTAACTGCTGCGGTTGCACCTGCAACTGTTACTAAATTAAATACTGCTCCTGTTCCACCACCATTTGTTGAAAATGTAGCACCTGTATAAGTTACTGTACCTGAACCTGAAAAACTTGAACCAGCATCTGCTCCAGCAGCAAATAAAGCTGCTGCATTAGTATCACCAGTTAATAGTTCTGAACCATCTACTGTAGAAATTAGCGAACTCGTTGCAGAAGAGAAAGCTTCTGGAGTTACTCTAGTTACTAATAAACTTGTTCCACCACTTTGGAAATAATTATTTGCTGCTAGTGAAGTTAAATATGAATAAGCAACTGATGCACTTTGTACTGTAGTACCAAAAGTTGCTGTATATTCACTGTAAGAAGTGACTAATGTTGGAACTTCAACAGGACCTAATGCAGCTGGTCCAATAATAGCGGCACCAACTTCTGCGGGTTGTTGAGTAATAAATGATTGGTCGTTTTCTCTAGCTAATACACCTGGAGATAATAATGTTTCTGCCATCTTTATATGTTATTTTTAATATTGTTTTATTATACATATTAAAGATTTTCTCAAAGAACTATTCTGACTTAACGAGCTCTCCCTTTTCTAAATCAATACTACCCTCTCCATATTTTTCTTGTAGTTCTTTACCTACTTTTTCTTGTTTTTGAAGAAGTGACTGGTATTCATTTTTTAAAGTTTCATTTCGTTTATCTATATATGATTTTCTAATTTCTAGTTGACCTAGAGCAAAAGTAATTTCATTTTCCGATCTTTGGAAATCTTTTAGTTGTTGCAACTCTTCTTTTGATAACTTTTTTGTACTCATTTTTATTTGTTTTTAATTGTTATTTATAAATATTAGTAAAATTTTTTTAATGCAATAATTTGTTCCTTTAAGGGTAAAGTTTTTATTGTACCTGTTATACATTTATTAAAGGATGGTTTATTTATAGGATTTATAATAATATTTTTATTATATATTTCCTTTAATAATAAAAGCAGATTATATTTTGACATACATTCTCCTTCTAGTATATTTTCTGTTGGTAACTTATCCCAATGAAATATTAAATATAAACAATATTGAGCCCAAGTTAAAGTAGTATTCCCATTCCAGTAATATTCAGAATAACCATTAATTTCTCCTTCTTGGGATAAAAACCATTCCATTAAACTAGCTTTAGTATTTAATTCAGGACCAAATATTGACGTTTTAATTATTTTAGTATTTTTTCCTTCTTTTTTTATCCATTCTGCTGCTATTCTTTTAGAATTTCCATAATCATCATCATCCATTTCACAATCAGTACCTGGGTGTATTATTTTGCAATTAGTATTTTTATCTAACCATTGGGGTAATTCCCAATTTATGTCAAATTGATCTGTTCGTTGATGTATAGCTCCAATACAATTTACAATAAAATCCCCATCAAAATCTTTAATAAATTTTTTAAAACATGATGTAGACCATCTGCAAGTATTAATAACGCATTCTATTCCTTTATCTTGGAAAAATTTATGGACCATATGTCCTAGCATACCTTTATGCCCTAATATTAATATTTTCATGGTTTAAAGTAGTTATTAGTTTGTAATATATTTTTTAATTTATCTTTGGACATACATACATTATCACTAGTAAATTCTTGAGTAACTGTTGTTTTATTTAAGATTGTATCTTTATAATGCATGTAGTATGTATTATTTTCTTCTTCATAATAGGTTCTCTGTAGTTCTTCTTTAGAAATCATCATTTCATGTAATTTTTCTGATATACGAGGTGTTCCTAATGTATATTGTAAATTAAATTTTTCATTATATATTTCAAATAAATCTTTTATTTTAAAGGATTTTAAATTAGGTATGACGTTATATCCAGTTACTTTTAATCCATATTCAATTAAATCTATAGCATCTTCTATATAAATAGCAAAACGAGTCATTTGATCTGAATATAAAGTTAATGGGTAATTTTTATTAATAGAGTCCCAAATTAAAGGAATTATACTACCTGTAGAATTAATAACGTTACCATAAATTGCTGTTGACAAGCGTACTTTAGATTCTTCTGCATTAACTATAAATAACTCACCTGCTGCAAATTTCATTGCCCCATATAAAGTAGTTGCTGCCCTTGATTTATCAGATGATATAAAACAAGCTGCTTCAAAATTATTTTCTTCTGCTGCTCTCCTTGAATTTAAAGCACCATTAATAATTACTTTTATAGATTCTTCAACATTTTGATCTACAGCCCCAATTTGTTTTAATGATGCTGCAAAAATTCCAATATCGTGATTTTTTGAGGATCTTTTTAATAAATCAAAATTTCTTATATCACCAATTATACATTTTATATTTGGGAATTCTTTTTTTAAATAATAATGTTTAGCCTCATCTCTACTATAGACTGTAATTTCATTATTATTATAATAACGTTTTACTAAATTTTTACCTAAATAACCAGCTCCTCCTGTTATAAATATTTTTTTATTTTTAATCATAAATATCTATAGATGTTTGTCGTTTTTCTTTAAAAATATACGTTAGATCAACATACGAATTATTTTTGTAATATCCAAACTTTTTTATACTATCATATTCTATTCTACAAGATAAGGGTTTTACTAGTAATTCTTGATCATTAATTATTAGTTTAAATTCTTTTTGTATATCATATAATAAAATAGAAGGTTTTGTTTTATATATTTTTGGATCTTTAATGCTTTGATAATATAACTTAAATAAGTTATCATTTTTATTAAAATTAAAAGGATTTTTATCTCCATACTCAATTTGGTCTTTTATTACTTCTGGGTAAATTTGGTAATTAAATATAGAAATTAAATGACCTAAATAATGTTCTGCATCTTTAAAATTATAGGGTGGAACTTGGTTAGAACCTGATATGTATTGTTTTTTAGATATTAAAGGGATTAATTTTTTAAGATTTTCTTTACTAATAACATTAAACATAAAACTAGGAAATCTAAAACCTTGTTTATTTTTACTTTCAAAAACTTTGCTACAAGTAAAATCTTTTGGTGTTTTCATTTCCTTTAGCATTAAAGGAGTTAATATTACATCATAGTTAATAAAACTATAATGAGTATAATCTAAAGATAACCCTAAATTACTAGTTGCTAAAATTTGATTAAATGCAGTCCAACCATAATCAGGCAAAATATTAACTAATTTTAAATTTTCTGTGTTTGTAAGTAATGTTTTCCAATATGTCATTCCTCTATTAGGCCAATGTAATATAGGATTACTTTTATCATAAAGAAAATATTCTATTTGAGATTGAATATCATTAGATACAGGAATATGTGATGATAATAATACATCAAAGTTATGTGATTTTAAGGTTTTAATATTCTTTTTTAGAATATTTATCTTTTTAGTTGTATCACAATGACTTAATATAATAATTAGATTTTTATTTTTCATAACAACTTATATAAGGGGTTATATCTTTTATTTTATTATACCTAGTAATTGATTCATACTCTATATAATTAGTATTAGAATTACTCTTAAACCAGTCACCATTATTTGTTAATAATTGGTTAATAATAGGCTGTTCAGATTTATATATTTTAAGTAATGATTTTTTAGTAGATAAGTAATTATTTTTTAATTTTTTTTCTGATTTGCCAAACACATAAAAATTATCTGTTTCCTTTTTTACTGCGTCGAAAACTAATTTGTGTTGGGGATGTCCATATTCTCCAATAGGATTATGCGTTACTATTTTTTCCCAATTTTTAAAATTAATTATTTCTTTTAGATTAAAATCTTGACTTGGGGTTAAAGTATCTTCATAATCAAGCATTTCCCAAGAACCAACTTTTAATTTTTCCATAACTTCTTCAAATTCTTTACTTCTAATTTTATTTGATTTATTAGTAAGACAAAGTACTTTGTATTCAGATCCATGTTTAATTAATTCGGCCCCTCCAAATATTAATTCATCATCTGGGTGTGCTATTATCATTAGGTTTTTAGTTTGATAATCATTAAATGCACGGTTTAATACTTTTGAACTTTTAGATAAAACAGAAGGATCAGGACCATGTATAAAATAGGGTTCTAATGTATTTTTATCATACATTATATCAAATCCTTGTTTTAAAAAATATGGGTTTACTAATGTTTCATCTTTCGAACTATAATAATTATTCCAAGTAATAGGTAAATCTAATATTTTATTTTCTTCCCATAAAACACAATTTGCTACTCTTTCTTCAGAGAATGCATTGTCATCTACATAAATTTTTATACTATGATTATTTAAATATTGGTTCCAACTAAGACATTTATTAAAAAAATCTTTACTATTACTATCATAAAAATAAAAACCAGTTGCAATAATTTTATTATTAGGATTTCTTGGGATATGATTATATACTCCAGTTAATTCTGAACCATATTTTCCCTCTAATCTTACATTATTATATGTTCTCCAGTTTAAAATATCTTCATGAAAGTATTTCATAAATAGTGGATAATTCTCTAATTTATCTAAATATTTCAATGATTTATCTATATGTTCAGTAACGAAAGCATCCCCATCTATCCAAGCAAATTTTTTAAAATCTTCATTCAAAGAATCTAAACTAGCTAAATATTTAGCAAAATAAATAGAATAATCTTTATTAATTAAATCTAATTCTTTATTTTTTGTATCTTTAATTTTTTTAGGAAGATAATTAATTCTTTTATTAATAACATTAGGAAGATCAATGTGAGAATCACAATTAAAACCATATACTATAAGTTTATATTTAGAAAATTTAAGTAAACTTTTAGCAAGTACCTCGATCATTGATAAATAATTTTGGTTTCCTCCTGTTATCCAAACAAATTTTTTATCCATTAAGTAAAGGTTTTATTTTATTTAATACTTGTTCTACAGAAATTGATTTTTGACAAATATGTTGTTTATCTGTACCTTTATGTTCTGGGCACCAATCCCAATCTCCTGTGTCAAATACGTGGGTATCATGAGTCCAACAATTATTACATACACTATGGTTTTCAATTTTAGTTAAATTATTAGGTACATCATAACCATAAGGAACAAAATTATTTATCATTACTGTATGTTTATTTAAAGCCCAATTTATCCAAGATAATCCTGATCCTAATCCTATAAATAAATCTGCATGGTAAATATAATTAAATAATTCTTCCCATTTTAAATTAGATTTATCTATTATATTAATTCCTTTAAAGCCATTTAAAGTTAAACTAACTACTTTATAGCCTTTAGAATGTAATATTTTTGCTAAATTTTTCCAATTCTTATAGGGCCATTCTTTTAATCCTGCTGTAGATTGAGGTCCTATACAAATGTATTTTTCTTTTATTGGTCTTTTATAAGGAGTAAAGTTAACACTATAATTTGTAGGAGTATAAGAAATATTTAAAATATCACTTGCCGTTTTTATTAAAGGAATAGTATTTACTTGATTAGGATGATCATTAAAATTTTTCCATCCTCCCTTTTTATCCCTAAACCAACCAATTTGGAAATGAGCATAACACGCAGGAATTTCCCCTGGTGGTACAAATTTAATGTCATTGTAATCTTTTAGATTTTCAAACCATTCATTATGAAATGTACTAACTATAACATTACATTTATATTTATTTTTAAACTCTATTATTTGTGGAGCCCAGGCTAATGTATCTCCTATTGATTTTGACTCAAAAGAAATTTTTACTGTTTTATTTTCTAAATTAAAAATATGTACTACTTCACCATTAATTTTAATTATCCAAGGTATATTATATGTTTTACTACACTGAGTCCACATATTATTAGTAATAGTATCTACATGCAATACTTCATTAGTAGAACCATCTATAAATTCGACTGTGTATTCGTTATTATGATGTCCAAGTATTTCTACTTTTGGTCCTAAATTAAAACTTATTTCTACTTTATTTTCTGGGATATTTTCTAATAGATTTTTTAATTCTTCACCTGCTATTTTAGCAGCGTTTTCCCAAGTAAACTTTTTTCTAATTATTTTAGATTCTATTATAGATTGTTTCTTATGATATTCATAATTTTCATAAGCATCTCTCATTACTTCTTTTAAATGATTAAAATCAGGATCATAAAATTCTCCTTCTAACATTTCTTGAGAAAAACTACTATATTCTCCTTTTTTAGCTTTAGAGGTAGATAAAATATCTACTGGTAATCCTAACCCATTAGCAAATTCTAATTGAGCACTACAATTTGAATATATAGATGGTGTTCCGCAAGCCATTGCTTCAATTAAAGGTAAATTCCAACCTTCAGACCTAGCACAAGATAAAAATATATGACCCTTTTGTAAAAATTTTATATATTCTTCTCTAGTAGGAAAATGTTTTACTTTTACTCTAGAATCATTTAGCTTATAATATTCTAATCTTTCTTCTGTTGTTTTAAATTTATCTTTAGCATAAGGATTATCAATGGATACTATTAAATCAACTGGTTCTTCTTTGCTAAATTCTTCTAAAAAAGATTCTATTAATTCTTTAGTTGATTTTCTATAATCCCACCTACCAAATATAACAAATTTAAATCTACCATCATCATAATCAGGTAAAGTTACTTTATTATTAGGTTTAAATATATTACCATCAACTGCTTCAGGAACAACTTTTACCTTATTTTCTTCTATACCTTGTTCTACAGTACAATCTTTTTGCCATTGGGAAGGAACCCAAATTTGATCAAATGTTTTTAATTGATTAAAAAAATAATCTGGTTGTTTTGTAGTTTCCCATACATTGTATGCTATTTTGGGACCTTGGTAATCTTGATAAAAGAAATGATGATTTGTTTCATTAAGAATAATATTTACATTATGTTTAAAATTATTAGGATATTTACTATAAAAAGAATGGTGTAATAAATTATTATCATTATCCCATAATGATTGTTCCGTTAATAATTTTTTATCTAAAACATCAATATAATCTTCATTATTATGTGGTTCGTCATTAAACCCCTCCCAAGATTTACCTATTGTAAAATTTCTAACCTTTAAATCATAAGTATTAGAAAGTTCTCTATAAAATGCTCTTGTATGATTAGCATAACCAGTAGTACCAATATAACTACCATGTGCAAAAATTTTAGGTTTTTGTTTTGTCATTTAACCCAAATTTACTAAATTTATACCAAAGTCTTTCGTGTAGGAAGTATAGCACCATTTTGGAAATGATTTCTATTCCCCCTATAGCCAAACCTGCTTCCCAAGAACCCGTTATTAGTCCTGAAATTATTACTGTATCTATTGATCCTATTATTCGCCATGAAACTGTTTTTGCAATATGTCTTTTATAACTTACCATCTTTTTTCATTTGTTCTCTAATTGTAGTTGCTGATATTTCTCCTATATCTGATGGTGGGATATGTTCTATAATGTCATAGCCAACTCCCCTACCATAATTAATCGATTCTATATCAGGTATAATAGTTGGTAATACTTTTCCAGCTTTAATTAATTCTTTTAATTCACCTTCTTTTACCATTTCTAGTATTTGTTCTGCCGTCCAAGGATTTTTTTCATCTGGTTTTACATCTCTAATTCCTAACCAAACATTATACCCTTGTTTTAATCTTTCATTAATTAACCATAAATGTCCTTTATGTAAAGGTTGCCATCTACCCGCAAAAAATGAATATTTTACTTCTGATGATGACGATTCTTTGTCTGCTTTTGCTTTAAATTCCATTATCTCTTATTAAGTTTATTGCTATTGCTCTTTTTTCTGGTTTGTTTGGGTCCATATCATTAATTAAATATCTAGGTCCTCTTTCTATACCCATAATTAATCTATGGTAAGGTACTTCATTTTCATATAATTCTATTTCAGTATGCATCCTAAGGTATTCAGGACGAGCTGTAGTTAAAATTATCATATGTCCTTCAACTGATGCTTTATCTAAATATTCTATAGTAGATTCAATACCTTCAGCTTTAGAAGTTTCATATGTTTCAAATTTCCGGTATTTTAAAATTGTACCATCAATATCACAAAAATATGTATTTTTTTTCTCCATACTAATTATCTAGTTGATAATTTGAAGGTGGTAGTTCATTTAATAATGATCCTTTAGGATAGATTACGTTTAAACCTGCTTTTTTAGCTATTATATTTAATGATTCTTCTGGGGTTTGGTTTGTAGTATCAATATCAATATAATCAAAGTCGGGTTTTTGAAATTGAGAAACATGATAATTTTCCCTACCTCTAAGTCCTTCATCTAAATCATAATGTACAAAAATTTCTTGCAATTGCCACTTCATTACATCCTTAAATTCTTCCCTTTGGTCTAAATAAGGTGATACTAAAGATACAATTACATCTTTGCCCTGATTATGTAAATAATGTGCAATTTTTTGAGCTGCATCTACATTAGTTATTCTACCTTTTATAGAATAATCTTTATTTGTAAATAATTCTCTCATTTCATCTCCATCTATACGATAGGCATGAGGTAAGTATTTTTCTTTAAGCATGTTTGCTAATACAGTCTTCCCAGAACAGGGTTGACCAGTAAACCAATATATCATATAACTTTATTTTGTAACCTTAATATACGTAACTAATTTTAGTACTCCTAATTATTTACCAAGGAGTTCCATTTTTATGAGTTCTAGCTGCTTGTCTTTCTATTTGTTTAGCAATTGAAGAAGAATTTTGAGTTTCTATTGGTGCTGTATCTATAGAGCTAGTAACCCATGCTAAAACATCACCTTCATTAAGATTTTCAAATTCAATAAAGCCAACATCACTAGTACTTCCTTCTACTTCTAAATCATTTATTTCTCTTGTAGAAGAACCACTAAGAGCTGATTCGCAAGCATACGTAACTTTACTAACTACCCCATCAGATATTGATCTTTTAAGGTCATAAATTTTCCAAGTATGTATCATTTTTATTTTATTTTATTATAAATATTATATTTTATTTTTCTCTCGTCTGTCCATTAGGAAATGTTCTATTAGCAGGAACAGATTGAACACCAGGTTTAAAATTATCACTATTACTTGTAGTTTCAAAATTAATTGAAACTTTAGATTTTGAATTCCATTTTTGTATTGAATTCATTTCTTTTTGTATTGTATCTGGTATAATATAACCCCTTAGTTGTATTCCAAAAGTACCTTTTACTAGTCTATCATTACCTACAGTTAATGATGTTTCTGTGTCAAAAGAATCTATAAATGCTCTAAATTTAAATCTTTCTGGATTGCCCCAGTAAGCATCAGATGCATATTCACAAGCTTCAATTATTTTATTTAATTGTTCCATATAATATGTTTGTACAAGTACACTATATTGTAATGTAACAAAATCAGGAACCGCTACTGCATAATGTTCTTTTACTGGTTTTTTATTATTTAATACAGCAAAATTATTATAAAAATTATCAGGACTATATTTTTTTTGCATTGAGCTATATAAATTTACTCCATTAGCATCTAATTTATTATAAACTGATCTATCTTTTGTGATACTATCTCTTTGTAAAACAATAATAGGTAGCATTATAGCACCTTTTTTATCTCTATAATAACCATCACGTTGAAAAGATTTCCATCTTTCAGGTGCTCCATATATTACAGGTACGTTTCTTCTTTCTGCATTTTGAAATACAAAAGGTTTAATAACATTTTTAAAATAAAAAAATACAGCTTCATCTAAATCTTGTAGACCAATAGCAAAAGGTTTTACAGAATCATCTTTAAAACTAAGTTTTGTTGATCTATTAAAATCTATTCCAGTTTCTGATTGGTTAGGGTTAATGCGAGCATTAGGATTACCCCTTTCAGTATCAAACGCTTTTTGTTGTTCAACACTTAATTGTCTTTGGGTTTTTGGTATGGGTTTTCTAATTTTACTCATTACATTCTTTCTATATAAGGTGAAATTCCTACTTTATCTGCTGGAATGTAATAAGTAGAAACTAAAATTGATAAATTACTACCAAATTTATCAAGATCTGGGTTTAGTGGGTTTGGTTTTCCATCAGAATCATTATTAGGATAATCTGGATTTTTCCCTCCAAAATATTGGTTTGCTATTGTACTTTGAACTCCATAATATCCTTCTTGGTATAATACAATATCTCCCACTTCTGGGACTATATCTGCATCCACAAGATCATCTCTAAAAAAATAAAAATCTATAGGTTGACCAAATTGAATACCTTCTACATTTTCTTGAAATACTTCATTTGACCTATTTATTAATACATTAAATAAAAAAGGACCATTATAAAATTTAGCTTCGGCTGCTTCACCGTAAATATTTACTTTAGTTTCTTCTAATTTAAATTGATATAAAGCACACTGTTGGGTAATGATATTACCCATCAGTTCTCTATTTAATTTTCTTATCAAAGAGACATCTCTTTGTCCTGTAAACATTGCCATATTATCCTATAAATATTGTCCAAGGGACTTGTTGTAACTCAACCATTTTAGATTCAGCTTCCTGAGCTTTTCTATTTAATAAAGCAGCTCTAGATGTTTCATCTAAATATGCTCTTAGTCTTTCTAATAAAGCTGTTTTTTCAGCTGTCGCTGCGGATATCAGATCACCTTGGTTAAGGTTTACTTCTGCGTTAGGGATTGGAATACTTGAATATTTACCTCTAACATACCCTAGCATTTCTTTACAAATTGCTAATGTCATTTCAAATATCCATTGTCTACCAATTGAATTAATTAATGAGTATTTGGGGTTTTTAAAATTAGCATTACTAACATTGTTAATTTGTCCATCAGCACATTTTATTGTTCCCCTATCTTTTTCAAAAATATATTGAAACCAAACTTTACCTAAACCATTTTCACGTTTTCTTGGAATTGGAAATACTTTTAATTCATTAGCATGTATTTCAAAACTATAATCTGCCCATCTAACCATTTCATTCATTTCAATAGATTGAATTACTTGCATATCATAACTAAGTGGCATCATTAAATAACCCATATCACCACCAAATCCACCAACACCTACTAAACCAGCCGCTATTGCTCCTCCAAACCCAAAACCTGTATATGGGTCTAGGTATTGAGCAGAAGCTGGTACTGGTCTTTGCCAAAATACTCTTTTAACTTCAATACCTTCTGAGTAAGCAGAACCTGTAAATCCACTTGCAGTCATAAAAGTTTCAAAACTATAATTTTGTTGCCCATCAACTAAATCAAATGAACCTGAATACCATGGGATTGTGCCCCCTACTCCTGCTTCATCTGCATATTGTTGGGTTAGTCTAACTATTGTTTTCATACTAGGAGTAATAATAGTTTCGTTTAATTCTTCAAATATAGAAAGACCTTCTAAATCTAAAAAATTATCTCTAATAATATACGCCCAAATTTCATTACCGTAAATAGTTACTGCTTCTTCAAATGCAGTATAAAAAGATCCAGATTGTAATTCAATATCAACTAAGGGGTATCCCATTCTATTAGCACAAAAAACAGCTACTTTATCTGCGTCCTTTCTAAATTCAGGATCGTTATCATAAAAGCCAAAAGGTGTTTCTCCGGGTGCGAATGAACTTGAACCAGGCCAAATAGGTACATTCATAATTTATATTTTGTTATAAATATGAAAAAAAAGACCTCAAATTGAGGTCTAATTTTTTATTTTAAAAATTAATAAATTTATAAAGATATTTTTACTGTTCCACTGTCATTATAAAGTTGACCAGCAACACCTGGGTCTACTGATGGTAAATTACCTACAAATAATTCAACCCCATCCATTGATCCAGAAAATGAACCTGAAAATGAACCTGTGAGGTTTGCGTCTATTCCAGTTATTGTTCCATCAACTGTTAAACTTCCAGTTATACTTACTGAACCCGTTGTTTCTAAAACTATATTACCAACCTCAGAACCTGAAATTATAACAGGCTGTGCAGATGCTGTTATGGAATGGGATGAAGTAAAGTGTCTAAAATTATCATCTAATTCAGTTATTGTTAATGCTGAACCTTTTACTGATCTATAAGTTAATGCCATTTTTTATTTTAATTTAATTTTATTATAAATATTAAGAAGAAGCTACAAAATATTCTATTTGAACATCTTCAGTATCTGCTTTTGCTTTTATTGATGTTAATGAAGCAAAGCCACCAATATATTGTTCATCAACATATCCTTCTACAACATAATCATAGTAATTATTACTATCAAATTGTCCATTAGAAAACACCATTGATTTACCTGGGTCTAGTTTAAATAAACCATCATCACCCGAACCAAAATCAGTTGTATTTGGGTTTTGAGCATCCGGACTATCTTGTATTAAATAAAGGGAACAATAATGTTTTGTACATAAATTAGTAAACCTCATATATTTAACTGTATCTCTTACAAAAGATCCTGCTGTTTGTTGTTCTTCAGAATCTACAAACCTTAAGATTTCAATTCCACTGCTACTAAATGTAGTAGATATAGTATCTACTCTTCTTACTGTTTGAGCAATACCTGGGATTATAACTTCATTAATGCAAACTTCTTCGTTTTTATTAGGTAAAGTTATACTTTCTTGTATAAGGACTTTTAAAGATCCACTAGTTACACATTTTGCCATTTTGTAATTTTGTTATAAATATGATATTAGTTTTTATTATTATAAATATATGAACCAGAAACAGTAATACTTGCCCCCTTATCAACAGCTTCATTATAATAATTTAATAAATCTTCAACAATTTCATTCCTATGATTAGTAATTAATGTAATAGCTTCTAAATTTTTAATTTTTCTTGCCGCTGTATATAAAAATTTAAAACCAGAATCTGCTTTCTTTTTTAAATCTGTTTGGTGGGCATCACCACATATCATCATTTTACTTCTTAAACCTATACGTGAAGTAATCATTTCCATTTGTTCATGA
>Ga0209634_1001613_pt1 | contig 16383 bp, 13 predicted proteins | sample LinPmetageLP40_FD_184043 | JGI IMG/M metagenome (GOLD analysis project Ga0209634, IMG submission 184043) | Marine viral communities from the Pacific Ocean - LP-40 (SPAdes) (version 2) | ecosystem: Environmental > Aquatic > Marine > Oceanic | place: Pacific Ocean | collected 2010-08-26
ATGCCAATGCAAGGTATGCCAATGCAAGGTATGCCAATGCAAGGTATGCCAATGCAAGGTATGCCAATGCAAGGTATGCCAATGCAAGGTCAAGGTATGCCAATGCAAGGTCAAGGTATGCCTGTCCAGGGACAAGGGAAAGGTCAGTCTATGGGACAAGTTGATCCATTAATGTTAAATTATAGTGCACCAATAATAAATCAAGAAAATGTTTTAGGATATTTGAAACAATTAAATGCTATTTAAAAAATAAAAATTATATAAATAAAAAAATAATAAGTATAAAATAAAAAATGAATAGTTTTGAATTAAGACTAATAAAAGAGTATCAAAATTTTGAAAAAAATTCTCCGGAAGGAATTTCCATAAATTTAAATCAAGATAAAATAAATAGTTGGGAGGGACTTATATTTGGTCCATATGATTCTCCATGGGAAGGTGGAATATTTAAATTAAATATTGATTTTCCAGTAGATTATCCACATAAAGCCCCAAAAATTATTTTTATAACACCAATGTTTCATCCAAATATATATAAGAATGGATCAATATGTTTAGATATTTTACAATCAAAATGGAATCCTGTTTTAGATATTAAAAGTATATTAATATCAATTCAATCATTATTAACAGATCCAAATATAAATTCACCCGCAAATATGGAAGCTTCAACATTATATAAAACAGATATAAAGCAATATAAAAAAAAAGTTCGTATATATGCAGAAAATTCTATAATTTAATTCTTTATATATTTAATTAAATATATTATATAAAAACTATTGATGTTAGTTTTATTATATAATTTATGAAAATACTTTTTACTTTATTTTTAATGTTTAGCTGTACAATACAAAATATTATGGCTGATAATAATATAAGTTTTATAATTGCTTTAAAACAAAATAATATAAATTTGTTATCAACTCTTGCAAATTCAGTTTCAGAACCAGAATCATTAAATTATGGTAAATATTTAGATATTAATACTATAAATGATATTATAGCCCCATCATATGATGATAAACAACATATTAATAGTTGGTTAAATAATAATAAAATTGGAATAATTAAAGATTATGGAGATGCATTATATGTTAAAGGTAATATAAAGGATGTAAGTCGTGCATTTAAAATAATAATATTACCATTTAGATCAAGTTTTCAATTTGTGGGTGAATATTTAATTCCGTCTGAATTAAAAAATATAGTAAGTTTTATTGAAGGATTATCAAATAGACAATATAAAAGAATTAAGGTAAATCCAAAAGTTAAAAGTAATGATATAGATAATGGATATGTTGGAAGGGAATCATTAGCTGGATTATATAATATTAACTTAAATATTACAGTTAATAATGTTTCAGTTGGTTTAGTTGAATATACTGGATCAAATGGATTTAATCAAGATGGATTAATTAATTCAGAATTAATGAATTCAGAAAATAAAAATCCTATAAAAAATAGTAGTATAATAGGCGATATGGATGGCGAAGATGTTGAAAGTCAATTAGATGTAACAGCATCATCTATTGTTGCTCCAGGCGTAGATCTATGGTATTGGAAGGTAGATTCATGGCTATATAGTTTTGCAGTTGATTTTTTTAATAACAAAACAGTTCCAGATGTAATATCTATGAGCTGGGGATGGGCAGAAGATGATCAATGTTCAATTGAAATATGTACTAATGAAACATCAAAAGATTATGTTAATAGAGTTAATAATGAATATATGAAGATAGCATTAAGAGGTATTACAATAACAGTGGCTAGTGGTGATGCTGGAGCTCCTGGTAGAACATCAGAATCATGTGATGATTCTAGACCGATTAATCCTGTATTTCCGGGTAGTTCTCCATGGGTAACTAGTGTTGGAGCAACAGTTGTATTAAATGATCATAAGATGGGTTTAACAAAATTTATGACACCATTATGTCAAAATAATACATGTGCAACAGGTCATAATGAGGCTTCAATAAATTATGATCTGACAGGATGGACGGCTGGAGGTGGATTTGGTATATATGGGACAGAATCAACACCCAAATGGCAAAAAGATCAAGTAAATAAATATTTAAGTACTAATAAATCACCACCCAAAGAAAATTTTAATATGAATGGCAGAGGATATCCAGATGTTAGTGTTGTTGGTCATAATTGCCCAGTATATGCTGATGGTACTAATTATAGTTTATCAGGTGTGGATGGAACAAGTTGTTCTTCACCATATTTTGCAGGAATTGTAGCTTTAATGAATGATCATCAATTAAAAAGAAAAAAACCAAAAGTAGGATTTTTAAATCCTTTATTATATAAAATGAGTAAGGATAATGTTTTTAATGATATAGTAACTGGTTATAATTGGTGTACTGAATATGAATGTTGTATTAATAGTCAAAATAATTCTGCTTTTGGGTTTGTTGGTTCTAAAGGATGGGATCCAGTTTCAGGATTAGGTACTCCAAATGTTAGAAAAATATTAGCATGGTTAGATAAAAATACATAATACATATCAAATCGAATTTAATAATTAAGAAATAAATAAACGTATTAAAAAATAATTTATTTTAATATAAAATAAATTATTTTCTAATTTTATAATAAATATTATGAGTAAACATAATTATACTGATTTAACGGTTAATGGTAGATTATTTCCTTCATGGGTTTTATTAAATTTTAAAAAATTTAAATTACCTGAAATATTAAGGAATGATGGTGAAGATCCTTGTTCGGTTAAAACAAAAGCAGGTTTAAGACTTTATCAGGAATTTTTATCTAATTATTTAAGTTATAAAAGTCCATATAGAGATATATTGATTTATCATGGTTTAGGTTCTGGTAAAACTATAAGTTCCATAAACATTTACAATGTACTTTTCAATTATACACCGAATTGGAATGTATTTGTCTTAATAAAAGCATCATTAAAAGATGATCCGTGGATGAAAGAATTAAATTTGTTTTTGTCAAAAGATGAAAAACAAATGAGATTTGATAATATTAAATTTGTTCATTATGACTCTCCATATGCAGACAAAGATTTTATTGAACTTATTAAAAAATCAGATAGTTCTAAACAATCTATGTATATTTTTGATGAAGCACACAATTTTATAAAGAATACTTACAATAATATAAGTTCTAAATCAGGAAAAAGAGCTCATGTTATATATGATTATATTCAACAAGAGAAAAAAGAAGATGATAATACTAGAATAATTTTATTATCTGGTACTCCTGCTGTTAATAATCCATACGAACTTGCATTAATTTTTAATTTATTACGGCCTGGCAGTTTTCCAAATACAGAAAGTATATTTAATCAAATGTATATATCTGGTACAAATTTTATTTCATTGAATGAAGATTATAAGAATATGTTTCAAAGAAGAATTATGGGTTTAGTTTCGTATTATTATGGTGCCACGCCCGATTTATATGCTGAAAAGATAGTTCATTATAAAAATATGATAATGGAAAAATCATTTGAAGAAGTTTATAATCATTTTGAAGAAATTGAAGAACAAAGAGAAAAACTTCAAAGAAAATTATCAAAAGGTAAAGTTGGACAACAATCAAGTACTTATTCAGCATATACAAGACAAGCTTGTAATTTTGTTTTTCCCCATATTAGCGATAAGATTAATGGTGAAATAAGACCAAGGCCTGGGAATTTTAGAATTACAGATAAAGAAGCACAAGTCTTAGATGAAGGTAAAAATGATAAAAAAGAAGAAAAGATAAAAAATAAAGAAGCTAAAAATGAATATATAAAAGCAGTTGAAAAATATATTAAAGCATTAAAAAAATATTGGGATGATAAAAATGATAATGATAAAAGTAAAAAATATACAATATTAGATGATATAAAAAATTATATACAAAAATATAAAGGTAAATTTGAAGACTTTCAAAAAAATGAAAAGAAAAAAAGTAGTTTATATGAAAGTATGTATAGTTGTTCACCTAAAATGATAGCAATAGGTTTTAGATCAATAAAATCAAAAGGTCCTGTTTTAGTTTATTCAAATTATGTATTAATGGAAGGTTTAGAAATATTTCAGATATATTTATCTTTTATGGGATTTGTGAATTTTGCAGATGAATCTACAGATACAAAAAATGATAATTATAGATATATTGAATATCATGGCGGTATAAAAGATAGAAGTCAGAGAACAAGAAATAAAAATACATTTAATTTAAAAGAAAATAAATATGGTAAATTAATTAAAATAATTATGATTAGTCCAGCAGGTTCAGAGGGTATTAATCTTGCAAATGTTAGACAAGTACATATTATGGAACCATTTTGGAATGAGGTTAGAATTGATCAGATTATAGGTCGTGCTATTAGACAATGTTCTCACAAAGAATTACCTATGGATGAAAGAAAGGTTGACGTATATAGATATAAAATGATCAGAGAAGATAATAAAATAACTACAGACCAAAAGATGGAAAATATTGCTAGAAAAAAAAATAATTTAATACAATCTTTTCTTGAAGCTGTTAGAGAAGCAGCAGTTGATTGCGGTTTATTTAAAAATCACAATATGATGGGTACTGAATATAAATGTTTTCAATTTAATGAAAATTCATTGTTTGATGAACAAATTGGACCTGCATATAAAAAAGATGAATTTTATGATAAAAAAATAGATAACGGTGCAAATGCACCTAATTCCGAATGGAAAAAAATTAAAGTTAGAAAAATAAAAGCAGTAAAACAACATGATGATGGAAGCTATTCTAAACCTCAAATGTTTTGGGTATATGATGAATCAGGTGTTGTTTACGATTATGATATGCATTATCAAATAGGTAAACTCCTTTTGGATGATAATGATCAAGCGGTTAAATTAGATAGTGAAACCTATGTAATAGGATATTTAATTCCTATACCTTTATTAAAATTATAAATTTTTTATAATATTTCTCTTTCATTAGTGAATTTAGTCATATTTTCATTAAATGAATCAATGATTAATGTAGAATTATTATTAATAGAATCTTGAATATATAATTTTATATCAGTTGATCCATTAGTATGATAAATTAATTCATTATCTTTTATAAAATATGATGGTTTACTGTTAGTCCAATTTACATCACTTGTTGTATTACTATCTTCATCAATATACATAGAAAAATAATATCTTATTTTACTTAAAACTGTTTTTAAGGCTATTCTACCATATCTTGGATAAATTACAATAGATGGAAATATTCCATTTTCTTTGTTATATTTTTTTGTTGGATCTGCTCTATATTGATTTATTAAAATTTTTATTTTTCTTATTAAAAGTTGGATTTCTTTATCCCCATACCATATCATTAATAATCTTTTAACACACCATAGTTGATATTCTGGTTTAGGTTGTAATGCTATTATGTTTTCTAAAGCTAAAATTGCTTCTGCTTCTAATTTTTGATTTTGATTTATAGATAAACTTTTTTGAAATTCATTTTGAAATATAATATATTTTAGTGTTTGATAATCAATTGGTTTTCCTTCTTGCCAAGAAAAATAGTTTAATTTAGGAACTAAATTATTTGTAACTGTATCACTTGTATTCAAACCTTTTCTAGATAAATACACATATCCATTATATTCTGTATAAACTAAATCTAAAAAAACTTCATCAAACTTTTGTTTCATCCAATCAATAATTTTTTTAGATTCATTTTTAATATCTGCTAGTTCTGTTATTAAATTATTTACTGCAACACTTCTATTAACTACTAATTCTTTGGTTTTAACGGATTCGAAATTTTTTAATTTTTCTAATAATATATTTCTATCAACTTCAGATAGTTCATTAAAATTTTCTGTGTTTTCATTCAAATATAAATCTATTTTAGTTTCAGTAAAATATTTTTTATTATCTTTTTTTTTTATATTATTAAGCTTATTAGGAATTGTATTAGATTTTGAATAATTCCACTCATAAGATGGTAGTAATAATAAATATCCAATACCATTATTATAATTATCATATTGTTGTAAAGATATTTCTCTATAATTAGCATTACATCCTACCTTGGTTAATTTTACAACTGCAGCAGTATCATTCCATATATAATTTATAACATTGCCTTTCCATACTTTTAAATTATTATCTCTTTTAATTTCTATTAAAGAATTTATTTTAGGTGGCCATAATTTTTTAGATCCACCATATTGATAATAATTTATTTTATATTTTCTATTATTAATTGATAACATTTAATATACAATATATAATTATAATATATTAAATTATTTTAATAATTTATATTTATTATTTATAATTTCATTACCACTAGAATTTTCAAAATAATAATTAGGTATTTTTGTGTCTTTACCCGTTGGTTGATATCTGAATACATAGGGTTTATTATTTTTTTTTCTATCTTCTATTAATAATCTTTTGAGTCTACCTTGGTCAATACTTGTTCCTATACAATCTAAAGTAAATTCTTTAAATGGAGAGCTATCTATAACTGTTAAATTATTTTTTTCTAAATATTCTATTTTAGCTTTAAACATATTATTTAGAATTATTTTTTGATTTAGTTCATCATTTTTGTTTTTATTAATTGTATAAAATGCTAATTTTATTAAAAGCATTAAAATAATAAATTGAAAAGTTCCTACTTTAGATTTGCCTTTTTTAATAGGTCTATAAACAATACATCTATTGTTATTTTCGTATACTTTTAAAATAATATTATTTTTATATAAATAATTAATTGATCTGCCTGTAAATTGGAAAAATGGATAATATTCTTTTATTGACAAATCTTTTCCTAATTTTTGTTTTAAGATTTCTTTAATTTTAATAATATCTTTATTATAATTAACTGATATAATCTCATAATATGGTATAGAAGTTAATAATGTTTTTAATTTTGCTTTTTTAATATAATAATTATATGCAAAATATCCAATATTAATTATTGTTTTAAATTTATATAAAATTTGTTTTCTAATAAATCTTAATAAGGTATCATTTGTAATGTTAAAATTTTTTATTTTTAAATTTTCTTTTACCTTCGGTAGAGGATAATATTTCGATAATAGTTCTGTTCTTAAAAAAGATTTTTCTATACGCCACCAGCTAGTTGTTGGATCTGCATAAACTCTAAAACTATCGATTAACATAAATGTGGGATCAGTAAATCTCATTTTTTCAATTTCAATATAAGGCAAATTATTGTAAATATTTTTTGGCATATATGATATATCAACATAATCTTCAAAATTGACAAATATTTTGTATGTTTCGTGATGTTGTCCTTCGTCACCACTTACTCTTTTAAATTTCTTTTTATATAATATATTACATAAATATATTAAATCTTCAATAGGTGTTGGAGTATAAAATTCAATATCAGGAGTCTCCAGACTTGTATAAAATTCATCTTTTTTTTTTTTAGCACCAATCAATTTATTTTGTGCATATCCTCCATAAACTATTCTTTTTTTATCTCTAATAAAATTATAAATAATTTCGTTAACTGCTTTAATTTCATTTAATGTTGGCTCTATTTTTTCTAATTTGTTCTTTTGTATTAAATCTTTTAATTCTGGCATAGCATTTTTAATTGCATCAACATCTTTTGGTCTATACATTTTAATATATATAATTATTATAGATTTTTATTTTTTGTTAAAATAGTATCATCATATATATAAAAATATTATAAAAAATAATATAAAAAAATTTATATATATATACCCAAATAAATTAAAACATCTATAAAATATATATATATATATATATTTTATATAATGGATATAAATAATATTGATATTAAAAAAGTTCAAGTTGATCAAGATGAGTCTGTTTTGAGAGCATTAGTAACAGATAAAAAAAATCAATCTTATGTTATTGCACCTTTAAAATATTCTGATTTTAATAAAGATAATGTACAGATGGTAATAGCTAAATTACAAAAAAATAATGATAATCTTATAACAAATATAGACAATATGAATGAATCCTTAAAACTTCTATTTCCATACTTAGACAAATATTTAGACAAAAATAATAAAATAATTGAATCTTCTACAGAATGGGTTGATGATGATGATGAAATAAGTGTTGAATTAATAAGAGTAATGGTAAAATGTTTAAAAATAGCAAATGCTGAGATATGTGTTGATAAAGATGAAAAACATTTTTTAATATATGAAAATAAAATATATTCTTACAATATAGATATGTTTTTCTTAGAAAATATTATAAATACTGAAAAATTAGATATAAAACATTTATATGGTAATCGTATTTATAAAAAAAAAAAAATTAATTTAGAAAATGAATGTGATGATAATTTGTTAATTCCATGTAGTGATTCTATAAATAATAAAGATACAACTAATAAAATAGATGCTTTAAGATCTTTATGTGATATGTTGAAAAATGCTAATTCTGAAACATCAGATATTGATGTTGAAAGTGCTACAAATAACCAAAGTAATAATAGTAATAATAGTAATAATAGTAATAATAGTAATAATAGTAATAATAGTAATAATAGTAATAATAGTAATAATAGTAATAATACTAATAATAGTAATAATAGTAATAATAGTAATAATACTAATAATAGTAATAATACTAATAATAGTAATAATAGTAATAATAGTAATAATAGTAATAATAGTAATAATTATGATACTGAAGTTGATATAAATGATTTAAGATCTAAAATAGCTCAAGCACAGGAGGATATGTCAGATTCAAATACAAGAAATGATGAATCATATAATTCGTATGAAAATAAAGAAGAAAAACCATCACAAACATCTGAACAAATGCAAGCACTTTTCTTTCATTTTTTAACACATCCTCAAGCATTAACTAATACATTAGATCAAATTAATGGTACAATTGATAATTTTACTGAGAATCTTAATCCTAATACAATATTTAAAAAAAAAAGACCTTTTAGTATAAGAAAAGTATTTACCAATGTAAATTTAGTTATAAAATATATAGAAATGTTAAAAATTATTGAAATGAAATATAAACAAACATTAGAATTTAGATGTCAATCTGATGATTTTAATATAAAAATCGAAGGTAGATATTTTAATGAACATATTAGAAAAACATGGGACATGGTAACATTAATTCTTTCTGAATTAGCTGCTTTAAAGTTATATGATTTTGTTTCATCTGTTCCTCAATGTGGAAATATTAGATTTGATACTAATTCGTTATTTACAAGGGATCAGGTAGGCTATAAAGATGGATTAGAATTAATTGGTTTAGCAGAAAGTAATAATGAAATTGATACAACAAAAATAATTTTAAAAAGAGAATATAGTTATAAAATATTAAAAGGAACATTAATTGAATCTCAAAGATGTATTATTGATGCTATTAGAAAAGTATTACATTCAAAATATATTTATTTTAAAAATGCATTAGATTGCGTGTGTTCATGTGATTCAGATGATGAAGATGATATAAATAATTTATTTAATACAGTTTATTTAGCAGGAATAGATTTTGATAATACCAATGGTTATAATAATACAATAGAAGATATTTCTGATCCAGCTAATAATAATAATAATAATGCAGCAATAAATAATTTAAATACTGCATTAGGAAATGCTACAAATATATCATCTAATGAATTTAAAGATATTATCTTAGCAGCAAAAGAAATATTTGTTGAAATTTATAAAATTACTAATGAAATATATAAAAATGATGTAACTCAAGATGATAATGATACTCAGGGTAATAATGATATAGAAAATGATTCATATAATTATATAGCTGGAAATTATTATCAATTAGGTATTCATTATGATCCACAAACAGATAATGGAAACAAATTACCATCCGATAAAGAAAATATAACAGCATTAACTGATTCAATTATAGGAGTAAATTATGTTATAAATCATTTACTTGAACCTAATAATATTAAAAATAAAATATTAAAAGGATTTAGAGGTCTTTTAATAAATTCTATGAAGAAGGAGGCTGATCAAATTAAAAATGGCAGTATTTCTACCGAACCACAAATAAATGGTTATTATGCATCAAATTCTCTATCTGAACAATATCAGCCAAATTCATATAATCCAATAATTGATTCAAGTATATATTCTACACCTACAAATGCTAAATTAACTTATCCTATAAAACATCTTGAATATGAACAAGCAGTTAATAATACATGGCATTATTACGAACGTATATTAAATATATTTGAATCTCAAGAAGATTATGTTAATGCTATGATGGAAAAAGCAAATAAAACAGTAATTATAGATAGAAGAGGAAAATTAATTAATTATTTAAAACAATTTGAAAATGATGTCAATTTAAGTTTAACTTTTTTTGGTGAATTAGCATCAACATATAATTGCACAGTTAATCAAAATGTATTAAATCAAACTCCAGCTTGTTTTAGTCAATTTTTCCCAAATCAACCACCTAATAATGATCAATATAGAGGTACTGCCAATTTTTTCCCACAAGAAAATAATCCTCCAAGTGAAAATAATTTTACTGAAGAAGAAGATAATTCATCCGATGAAAATAATTCCGATAATACAACAACGGTTGACTCGCCATTTATAAATAAAAATAATGGATTTAAATTAAATAATGATAATGAGAAAATATATTCTGGATCAAGTAAATTATATAATCCTTAATTTTTAATTAAAGAATATAATATTCCATTAAATAACAGATTTGTTGCTAATTCAATATTTATTTTATTAATATAAAATTTTTCTTTTAATTCTAAATTTTTTTTTTTACAAAAATAAGAAAAAAAAGATTTTACAGCTTTTCCTCTTCTCATTTTTCCTGGAGTAATTTTTACTTTAAATTTTAGATTCTTAACTGCTTGATATGGTGCAAGTATTGGTAATGCCCAATCTATATCATTATCAGGTATATTAGTAATATCTGATATTAAATTATTTATTTCCATTTCACCTTTTTTTTTAAATAAAATTCCAAATCCTAATTGAAGACTTGTTATGATATAATTTTTTTTTCCTCTTATCATAAAACTTCCTGTTGGTAAATATTCACCTGATGGGGGAATTTTTGATACTTGATTTGAATAAACCCAATATGCTTTATCAGCTGAATGATATGTCCATGCTTTTGAATGACATATTATAAAAGATCCGGCCTGCTGTAATGAGATTGGTGATGGTATATCATCTTCATTTTTTAATATATTTTTTATAATACATGATCCAGATCCATGTGTTTCAGAATGTAAATATATATCTGTTTTTTCCAAATATTTTTTAACTAATAATTCATTTTGATTCATATCCTTACCTAATATTACTAAATAGCCTTCAGATGTAATAAACCATTTGAATTTATCAAACCAAAAAGGTTTTATATCACCTAAATGAAATAAAATAGGATTCTCATTATTGTTTTTAATTTTTATAGTTTCTTTCAATTTTGTTAAAGCCTTTACTTTACCTATTTCTGTTTTATTAATTTTATTAATCATATCTTTTTTCTTTGAATGATATCTTTTAATATTATTCCAAATATTTTGGGTATAATCTAATTCGATTGGATTTTCTAATTGATTATTCTTGAATGAAATAGTTTGATTTTTCTTATCAATACTTAAAATTTCAGGATTATTATAATTATTAGGATCAAAATTAGATAAAAAATCAAACAAACCAATGTTATCTGATAAATATTCGGCAATATCAATAAATTTGGTTTGTTTTTCATTAAACCCATTAATTCTTATAGCGATTTCTTCTTCAACTTTCTGTATTTTATTTTTTTTTTCTTTATTAATATTTTCTTTTTTTTCTTCTGGGGTTTGTTTTTGACTCGAAAAGACAAAGTAATTATCTAAGGCTTCACTTAGTGAAGGATATTTAAGATATGTTTTTGTTTCAACGTGTTTAAATAAAACTGGAAAAAATTCTATTTTTTGACTATTAATATCGGATTCATAAATTATATATCCAAAACCATTATTTAATGATAAATAAGAATTTTTTAAACTAGAAAAAAAAGTATCAAAAGGAAATTCTTTTAATTTATCATGATTAAATTTTTTGGTTGGATTCCAATTTATATCATAAATACTATGATATATAATATCTTTACCTAATTTAACAATAGGTGATTTACCTGATATTAACACATTTCTTAAAGAATTTTTCTTTTCTTTACCGAAATTATCTAATATATAATTTTTTATTATATCAATCGTTATATTATCTAAATTAATTTTTTCTTGATTTATTGGATACTGATTACCGACCTTAATGGACTGTTCATCCGTACTATATCTTCTAACCAAAGTTAAAATTTTATAGTCATTATCTGTTAATATTAAATTTCCACTATCATATAATTCCATAATTATATGAAATTTATTATCAGTTCCAAATTGAATATCAACCACTCTATCAGTACCTAATTGTTGAATATTAGTAATTTTTTTATTAGTTAGATGTTTTCTTAATTTTGCACAAAAACTTGAAGGAATAATTCTTCTATCAAAATTCTGGGTAGTAATATGAAATCTAGGACAATGAGGATTACCATCAATCACAACAAATTTCTTATCTTTGTTATCAGTAGTAAATTTAAGTAAAAAGCATTTATTATTAATATCATAAATATTATTTAATCTTGCATTTATTAAATTTTTATTAAATTCATTTATTAAAACAATTATATCTGATAAATATAATTTTTGTTTTGTCATAATATTTTTAATTTAATCTTAATATTATAATTAAGTTAATTTATAAATCAATTTTTTTATAATTCTTATTAGTAATAACAATGATAAAAAATTATTATAATATTTTAGAAATAAATAAAAATGCAAATAAAGATGATATAAAAACAAGTTTTAAAAAATTAGCATTAAAATACCATCCTGACAAAAATATAAATAATAATGATTATAATTCAGAAAAATTTAAGGATATTTCTGAGGCGTTTCAAATATTATCCGATAATGAAAAAAAAAAAAAGTATGATAGTATATTAGACATGAATGGATTAAATATATTATCCGAATCAGATTTTAATCAAATATTTGGTAATTTTAAAGCACCATCGGAATTATTTTCAGAAGTATTTGATATTATACCAGAAGAATTTAAAACTCTTTCTAATAACATATTTAATTATATATTTGAAGATAAAAAGAAATTTGATAGCCAATTAAATCAATTTGAATTTGATAAAATATTTTATCAAGTTAAAAGAAAATTATTTACTGAACCTATTAGAAAATTATATGGAATAAAATATGATATTAACATATTTTATAAACTATTAAATATAATATATATGATATTTCATTATTGTAGTTTTTATTTTTATAATAAACTTACTAATTGTTTTGATACATAATAAAACTAGAAACTGATAAAAACATAGAAATATATGCTAATATAGTAACAAATAATTTATATTTTAATATAAATATTAAAATTATAGATAATGTTATCATTTGCAATACTCTTGACAGTTTTCCTAAATAAGTAGAGGTTATTGAATTATTATATAAATTATTTTTTTTATTATATTTTTTAATCTTTATAAAGTTTCTTACAGAATCACGTAAGAAAATTATAAAAAATGGTATGAATGTTTGATAATTAATTAAATTATACATGAATAATGAAATAACTAAAACACTAATAAAAATATAATCTATAAAGCCATCAAAAAACTTACCAAATTTTGTAACCATTCTGAATTTTCGTGCAATGTAGCCATCAAAAAAATCTGTTGCAATACCTATTAAAAATAAAACTATAATTTTATTTTTAAATAAAATAAATTGAGGAATTAATAGTATTATTTTGTATAATATAAGTAATCTTATAAAAGTTATCATATTAGGAATATTATTTATCATTTAATAATTTATATAATAATTTTTTTGTAATACTGGGTGACATATTTTATCATAATTTTACTACATCTATTGAAGATACCGCGAATATTTGATCTACAGTTTCATCATGTTTATATTCTTTATTATATATTACTTTCTTAATACCTGAAGAAATTATAGTTTTAGCACAATGTATACATGGAAAATGCGTAACATATATTGTTGAATCATTAATCCCAACACCTCTTTTAGCAGCATCAGACACAGCATTTTGTTCTGCATGAATAGCATTTTGCTCATGATTATTTTTTACAATTGAAACATGAGGAGTTCCTGCAGGAAAACCATTGTAGCCACTACTAATAATTCTATTATTTTTAACAATAATAGCTCCCACATTTAATCTCTCACTTGGTGATCTAGAAGCAATTAAAATAGCTATTGCCATAAAATATTCATCCCATTCTAGTCTTTCATTCCAATTTTGAACTAAAGAAATAACATTTTCTACTTTTGTTTCCATATTTAGTTATTTTTTTCTAAAAAATAACTAAATATAATAAAAAAATCAATTTTTTAAATTTTTTGAGTTTTTCTATTAGATAAATAATTATTATTTTCTATCCAACCACAATTTGTTTTAAAACCCCAATCTCTAACTTTTCTTCCTGGAATAAATAATGTCCAACAATTAGGAACATTTTTATCTAATTCTACTCTATGCAATGTATTTGCTGAGGCATGTCTAAATGACAATGGACCTCTCCAATATTTACCTGTTTCTGTATATTCCCAATATCCACCCCATAAAATAAATGTTGTATATGACCAAGGATGATCATGTAAATCATCTGGATCTGATTTTAAAAATTTATGTAAAAAAATGTTAAATGGAAAATCATTTCTATTTTTTAAAAATAAATAATATCTTTCTAAATATGGTTCATCATCTAATCTATCTTTTATCAATCTATATCTTCCTAATTTTATCATAATATAGTTAAAAATCATTCCAAAAAAATTAAATAAATAAAATATCATATTACTTTTATTTTAAGATGATTATTCTTTATATTATTTAATTATTTAAATTAACCTTTATTTTTTTTAATATGTGCTTTTAATTTTTTGACAGCATTTTTTAGTGTGTCATTCTCTTGTCTTAATTTATCTAGTTCTGATTCATAATCTTTTTTTAATTCTTTAATTGTCATTTTTTTAAAAAATAATGTATCTTTAGTTTGAACCGACCAAGAAAAATTACCATTTGAAAGAATTACATATTTTTCTGGTTCGTCTTTTCTAGTTAAAAATCCTCCTAGTCTAAATTCTTTTTTTTTACTTTTTGGATTATAAGTAAAATATCTTACATGAGAATTCAATGTAACTTTAGATATATCATCCACCTTTATATATTCTTCTAATTTTTCTTCAATATCTTCAGGTGTTAATTTTTCTTGATATGTAGTTTTCGGTCTATTATAATTACCATCTCTAGTTAATCTTTTTGTTATTTTTTCACTTTGCATTGTTTTATTATATTATTATTACTTTAAATTATATTTTATTTTTTATAAAAAAAATTGAATAATATTTAAATAATAAATTAACTTATTTCTTACATATTATTAATAATGAATCTAACAACATGCATACAATGTCAAGGATATGGTTATATTAAAAAAGATTATAGCAAATGTCCTTTATGTAATGGTAATATGATAATTAATAAAAGTATAATAGCAAATATTATTGGATCAAGTAAAGATATGACTAATAATAATATTATATTTAATAATGCTGATATTAATGCTGATATTAATGCTGATATTAATGCTGATATTAATGCTAATATTAATGCTAATATTAATGCTGATATTAATGCTGATATTAATGCTGATATTAATGCTGATATTAATGCTAATATTAATGCTGATAATATTGCTAATGATGCTAATAAAAATAAAAATTAATAAAATAATATTTTTCTATATATTTCATTTATAATAATCTTATAGAAAAATTTAAGATAATAATATGTAATAAAAAAAATATTAATATTTAATTTGTTTTTCCCCATGCTATTAATGAAATTCTACCCTTATTAGAATAATTTTCTGGTGCTAATTGAGGAATCCCATGTTTCCATATAATATTAATATCTTTACCAAATGCATAAACTGAACCATTTTCTAATGGAAATGAAACTATATTTTTTGCCTTTGCATGTTCAAACGAAATTTCTCTTTCTGCTCCAAATGATATTCCTACTGTTAAATTTTGTTTTTTTGCAATATGGGGTTTAACTGCTGCTGCATCATGATGATATGGTTTCCAATGGTCCGAATTCTCATACAAATTAAATCTAGTTGCTTTGACATCCATATCAAAATATGTACTTATTTTATCAATTATATTATTAAATTGTGGACATTTTGCTTTCCAATCTATATGATCATCAGCTATTAAATGACTTTCACCATGCCATACTTTCCATAA
>Ga0209634_1001614_pt1 | contig 16380 bp, 14 predicted proteins | sample LinPmetageLP40_FD_184043 | JGI IMG/M metagenome (GOLD analysis project Ga0209634, IMG submission 184043) | Marine viral communities from the Pacific Ocean - LP-40 (SPAdes) (version 2) | ecosystem: Environmental > Aquatic > Marine > Oceanic | place: Pacific Ocean | collected 2010-08-26
TTGACCCTTCTACTGAAAAATAAATCCTCATCGTGCGTCACATCAATGCCACGGCTGTGCGAGTTACGTTTTGAAGTGAACAACAGGATGTCATCGCTATTACTCAAAGTTGGCCCGTAGTCTGACTGTTTGGAATTCACCAGATTTCCCATATTCAGAAGTACTCCACGAGGAGGATGCAAGGTGTCCACTTCCTTGCGATAGTCAACCAATTCATAATAGTAGTCTAGTGGTACGTAATAGTCCTTGTCATTTTCGGTGATCGAGTCGTAATGCAACTCCACTTTACTGACATCGATATCTTGTCGATGATGTTTGAGAACAAGCATATATAACAATTTGGCTTCATCGTGATTTCCTTGTGATTCGGTGATTTTAGCTAGTCGCCAAATGAGTCGAGTGTCCTTGTAGAAGTTGACCACACCAAATTTGGCAACAAACGCTCTCAATATTGGATATAGTTTTCCCCACTCTTTGGCCTTTTCTAATTGCGCTATTTTTGCCCTGGTCTTTTTGTTTTGGTAGTAAAGTACATTGTTGATGTTTGGGAAATGAAACAACTCAGACTGACTGTAGTTTTTCACCGTATCCATCAAGGCACTGGCCTCAGTGGTACGGGTGTTTTTTCTCTTGCTTTTTTTCTGACCCTGCAGAAAAGAAGTTGACAACAATAAGCAGATAGTGACCGCAAAAAAATATCGCAAGGCTTGCAGATGCATGGACTAAAATTATTGTACTTTAAAGGTCTATGACATGTTTCAAAAGACACCTTGAATAGACTTATTAAAGATGTTATAAATATGATACTTAAACAAGATATATGCCATAATCCTCCCTTGGCACAGGGATTGATCAGTATACCCGCACGATTATTTAACGTTGAAATTGACTATTTTATTTAAAACACATGTCAACATGGCATGAGTGTGACTATATGAGTTATAAAAAGAATGATTTTTTTGGACAGTTGATGCTGTCTGAGTTGGTTCCTGACGATTCTGGAGAGTTGATACAGGTGGTCTCCGAGGACAATGGACATCAGATGAGTGCCGATGAAGTCCCTGATGAGTTGTCTATATTACCGATACGCAACGCGGTGCTATTTCCTGGAGTAGTGATGCCCATCACCGTTGGTCGAGCCAAGTCTGTAAAGTTGGTCAAGAAAGCATATAAAGGTGATCGAATTATTGGGGTATTGGCACAAAACAACAATCAAGTAGATGACCCTGCGGTTGATGATTTGTATAGCACAGGAACGATTGCCAAAATCATCAAGATGATTGTTCTTCCTGATGGCAATACCACGATCATTATACAAGGGAAGAATAGGTTTGAAGTAGATGACTACATCAAAGAAGAACCCTACTTTACTGCCAAGGTGAAATTGCTCAAGGATAAAGCAGTTGTTGGTAAGAAGAAAGAACTAAAAGCTGTAGTGAGGTCTTTAAAAGATGCTGCTTCGAAAATACTGAGCTTGAGTCCTGAAATCCCTCAGGAAGCACAAATGGCTATTGATAATATCTCAGAGCCAGAATTCCTTACTTATTTTCTTTCTTCCAATCTCAATGCGGACATTGCTGATAAGCAGAAGTTGCTTGAGTTGAATGATAGCATGGAACGAGCAACACTTCTATTGCAGCATATGCTCAAAGAGGTGCAAATGCTTGAATTGAAGTATGAGATTCATAAGAAAGTTCATACTGACATTGACCAGCAACAGCGTGACTATTATTTGCGCCAGCAAATGAAGGTCTTGCAGGACGAGTTGGGCTATGATGGGCCGGATCAAGAGGTAGAAGAGTTACGCCAAAAGGCAAAGAAGAAAAAGTGGCCAGAAGACATTGCCAAGCATTTCAATAAGGAATTGGATAAGCTATTGCGCTTGAACCCTGCATCTGCTGAGTATCCAGTGACGATGAATTATGTCGAGCTTTTGATAGAACTTCCTTGGGATGCATTCACCAAAGATGATTTTAACTTAAAACGCGCGAAAAGAATTCTTGACCAAGACCACTATGGTTTGGACAAAGTGAAAGAACGCATCATCGAGTATTTGGCAGTATTGAAACTAAAGCAAGATATGAAAGGGCCGATTCTTTGCTTGTACGGCCCTCCTGGAGTAGGTAAAACATCTCTTGGACGATCTATTGCGAAAGCACTTAAGCGTAAATATGTCAGAATGTCACTAGGAGGGGTACATGATGAGGCAGAGATCAGGGGGCATAGAAAAACTTATGTAGGAGCGCTACCCGGGAAAGTGGTTCAGAATATCAAAAAAGCAGGAACTTCTAACCCAGTTTTCATCTTAGATGAAATTGACAAGGTTAGTTCTGACTTTAGAGGAGATCCAGCATCTGCACTACTGGAAGTTTTAGATCCAGAGCAGAACAGCACATTTGCAGACAACTATTTGGAGGTTGATTACGACCTTTCGAAGGTGTTATTCATTGCCACCGCGAACTCATTGGACACGATCCATCCAGCATTGAGAGATCGAATGGAGATTATTAATGTTTCTGGATATACGATGGAAGAGAAAGTGGAGATTTCTAAAAGACATTTGATTCCAAAACAACTTGGGGAGCATGGATTAAAAAAATCAGACGTGTCTTTCATAAAGAACAGTATCGTCAAAGTGATTGATGGATACACGCGAGAGTCTGGTGTTCGAGGATTGGAGCGTAAGCTGGGCAGTGTGGTGAGAAATACAGCGAAGAATGTTGCGATGGAAGAGCCTTACGATCAAAAGATCACACCAGCCAAGGTCATAGATATTTTGGGGGCCGAAATATTTGATAAGGAACTTTATCAAGGGAATGATATTGCTGGAGTGGTTACAGGGCTTGCATGGACTTCTGTTGGTGGAGAAATTCTGTTTATTGAATCGAGCTTAAGTAAAGGAAAAGGAAAGTTGACGCTCTCAGGTCAGTTGGGAGATGTAATGAAAGAATCAGCAGTAGCTGCTCTTTCTTATCTTAAATCCAATGCTGATGAAATTGGCATTGATTATCGATTGTTTGATCACTACGATCTTCATGTACACGTTCCTGCAGGGGCGGTACCTAAAGACGGACCATCGGCCGGTATCACTATGTTGACTTCATTGGCCTCTATCTATACACAGCGCAGAATCAAGAATAAGTTGGCCATGACAGGTGAAATTACTCTTAGAGGTAAAGTACTGCCCGTTGGAGGAATTAAGGAGAAGATATTGGCGGCAAGACGTGCTGGAATCAAAGAACTAATCCTCTGTGAGAAGAACAAGCGAGACATCTTAGAAATTGATGAGATTTATACAAAGGATTTGAATATCAACTATGTACAAACAGTTGATCAAGTACTTGAATTGGCATTACTCAAGGAGCAGGTTAAAAAACCCATGAAATTCACATTTCCAGAAAAAGAGGACACTAAGTAGATAGGGGAAACGTTTCACCATATGATGATTAAGAGAATAATAGGCTTCATATTATTAATCGCTAGCAGTACATTGCTATATGCACAAGTAGGTGGTAATCGATCGTATGAATTTCTTAATGTGCCTTATACTGCGAGGTTAACAGGTCTTGGAGGAGTGAATGTTTCTCAAGCTGATGAAGATGTTAACCTTTTTCTGAGCAATCCAGCGTTGGTTGGTGATACCCTTTCTGGGTATGCTTCAGCCAATTACCTATCGTATTTCGCAGATATTAGCTTAGCAACATTTGCCTATGCCAGAAAAGTCGATCGCTTGGGAGGGATGTTATCTGTAGGTATTCAACACTTGGGGCTAGGAAGCATTGATGGATATGACGCTTCTGGAAACTTGACCCAGCCATTTACTTCTGGAGAAACAGCATTGACTCTAAGCCACGCTAGAAAAGCAGGAAACTTCAGAATGGGAGCGAACCTCAAATGGATAAGCTCCAATATTGCTGGTTATCGATCTAGTGCACTCTTATTCGATCTTGGAGGTGTATTTGTACATCCTGAGAAGCAATTAAATATTGGGATGGCGATCAAAAATATTGGATTTGTACTGAGCGATTATACGGATGACAGTGCTACTAGTCCACCCATGGATGTGCAAGTCGGTGCCACTTTCAAGCCAGAACATATGCCTTTTCGATTTTCCATCACGGCTTATCAATTTGCCAATGGCGGAAAGGAAATTGCTTATTATGAACCATCGAATGAGTTACAAAGTGATAAGCCTGGAGGGTTTGACAAGTTTGCCAGGCACTTTGTCATAGGAACAGAATTAATATTAAGTAAGAATGTAAATGTCCGATTGGGATATAATCACCTGGTTCGAAAAGAATTGAGATTGGAATCTAAAGCTGGCGGAGCAGGAATCTCGTACGGCTTCATGTTTAGGGTAAAAGCAGTAGAATTCGCCTATTCTAAAGGGGGCTATCCTATCTCAGGTGGGGCTCACCAATTTACCATGGCTTTCAATACCAATAATGTATTGCGCAGGAGATAATGAGCGAATGTTGCGAATTAGCGAATGGAGTGGTTAGTAAATTTATCGAACAGAATAACCGAACAGCCGAACAACTGAAAAACTGAATAAAATGATAGATAATAAAACATATTTGACTCCTAGACAGATTGTGTCTGAACTTGATAAATACATTATTGGGCAAAATGATGCCAAAAGAAATGTAGCAATAGCGCTTAGAAATAGGTGGAGAAGAATGAGTGTTGATTCGGATATGCAAAAGGAGATTGTCCCTAATAACATTCTAATGATAGGTGCCACCGGAGTAGGTAAAACGGAAATAGCCAGAAGACTTGCTAATGTCGCGAATGCCCCATTTACGAAAGTGGAAGCATCTAAATTTACAGAAGTAGGATATGTTGGGCGGGATGTAGAAAGTATGGTGAGAGATCTAGTAGCTCAAGCAGTAGACTTGGTCAAAACTGCTAAAAAAGAAGCTGTGAAGGAGCGCGCCACCCAAATAGTTGAAGATATTATCTTGGATGCGTTGATCCCACCAATGAAAACAGCTCCAATTACTCCAGCTAATACGCCAAATGGAGTAACGCTAGAGAGTGAGGAAATGCCGGCTAATGAACAAGAACTCAACGAAAGAACAAGGGATCGTTTTAGAGAGAAGATCAGAAATGGTGAGTTAGAAGATCGAAAAATAGACATTGATGTGAAGCAACCTTCATCTGGTGGAGTTGGTATGATCGGAGGAGGCATGATAGATGAGTCTTCAATGATCAACATGCAAGAGATGTTAGGCAATATGATGCCTAAGAAAAACAAGAAGCGAAAAGTGACCATTGCTGATGCTCGCAAGCTTTTGATAGAGGAAGAATCGCATAAGCTCATCGATATGGATGAAGTGAAAGAAGAAGCGATCAGAAAGGCAGAGGATACAGGAATAATATTTATTGATGAGATTGATAAGATAGCATCGGGAGCACGAAAAAGTGGAGGAGCTGATGTGAGCAGAGAAGGCGTACAGCGTGATCTACTACCTATTGTCGAGGGAAGTGCTGTCAACACAAAATTTGGAGTGATCAAAACAGATCATATTCTATTTGTAGCGGCTGGGGCATTTCATGTGGCGAAGCCATCCGATTTGATTCCAGAACTTCAAGGTAGGTTCCCGATAAGAGTAGAGCTTGACAACTTGACAAAAGACGATTTTTATCAAATCTTGAAAGAGCCTAAGAACGCACTTACTAAACAATACGAAGCTTTGTTCGCTGCAGAGGAAGTATCCCTTGAGTTTACCGATGAGGCGCTTGAGGCGCTTGCAGCGACAGCATTCAAGATCAATACAGAAGTCGAGAATATTGGAGCCAGAAGACTCCACACGGTAATGAGCTTGTTGCTCAACGAGTTCTTATTTGATGTGCCAGATGTGATCAGTGCGAATGCGAAAATCTCTGTCACCAAAGAAATGGTTCATGAGAAGCTAGACGGTACAGTGAAGAATAAGGATTTGAGTGAGTATATTTTGTAGTTGTGCATAAGCTAAAAACAAATAGAATTAATCAAATGAACGACCAAAAAATAACCCTGAAATATATTCTGGCTGGATTATTCGCTGTAATATTTACGTGGATTATTCACGAGTTTACTCATTGGCTTACAAGCGAATCTTTGGGGTATGAATCTATTATGAGACTGAATTCTGTATCCGAGGCTGATGGACAGGAACGGACGGAATGGCATAAAATATATATTTCGGCTTCTGGGCCGATAATTACCATTTTTCAAGCAATAATGGCATTTCTCATTCTCAAAACAAAAGGCTGGGATAAATATATCTATCCTATTTTATTAGTTCCATTATATATGAGGTCATTAGCCGGAATAATGAATTTTATCAATCCAAACGATGAAGGGCGAATTAGCGAATTTTTAGGTATTGGACTCTTTACAATATCAATCATTGTTTCTGGATTTCTGTTTTTTTTAGTCTTTAAAATCTCTAAAAAATACGGACTGAATTGGAAATTCAACTTTTGGACAACAATAATAACGATGGTGGTAAGTTCAATTTTGATATTGTCAGACCAATTTTTTGGAATCAGAATACTATGATAAGGACATAAACTGAGGAAAAAGCCTATGCACACACCGTGTATAGTTAATGGCGGTTTCGTGCTAAAATTCAATGTTTTGGCATTTAACAAACCACGTACTAAACCGAAAGCTAAGTGCTTCTAAATCCGCCACTAACCATACACAAGCCTTACTAAGCCTTTAAGGCTTAGTAAGGCTTATATTATCCTCTTAGGATAATCATAAAACATCAACGCTCCTTTTCCAAAACCCAATTCCGACCAACGATTAACTGAAAAACTGATCGCAACTACTCCACATGTTGGAATATTGTCAATATTCAAATTACCCAATTGATTAGCCGCCCACGTAATACCAGGATTATGACCGAAAATCATGGCTGAATGATATTCGTCTGAAACGCCTTGAATGACTTCGAGAATCTCGCTTGGGTCTGCGTGAAATAGATCACTGCTGGGAACAACCTCAGAGCTAGGAAACCTAATCTCTGCAGCGATCTTCTGAGCAGTCGTATATGCACGATTAGCTGTGCTAGATATCAACGTGTCTGGTGACACACCCTGCCTTTGCAATCTTTTACCGATTTCTGGCGCATCCCTTTTACCACGTTTGTTGAGTGGTCTATCATGATCTGAGAGTTCTGGGAACTTCCAGCTGGACTTAGCATGCCGAATTATATATAGGATTTTCATAGTCTCAGAGACAATTAGCAACCCAAAAATAACAATTGACACTTTCTTTAGTATGATTCTTTTGTATTTAACCGCAAAGAACGCAAAAGAATCGCTAAGGTCGCAAGGGTTTTCTTTGCGACCTTAGCGTAAAACATAGCGTACTTTGTGCCTCCGCTAAAGCTTCAGCGACACGCGGTGTGCCTTCGCTTCACAACCGCTAAAGCTAATGCGAACGCGGTGAAGCTATGGCGCAAGCGTTGCGGTTAGGCAATTACAAAATCTATATAATTACTGCTTTTCACGCTCACCCTATTTTTTCTGAGAATATAAACGCTGAATCTTCCGCCCTTCAAATGCGATCTCCATCAAATTCGTGGTAGAACCAAAATAATGAAAAACACCCCTCTGTGTCTCCCCTCAAGGGGAGAATCGCGACTATCCCCCTTGAGGGGATTATAGGGGTGTTCTTCTCACAGAAGTAAATACAGCACGTTTTTTACTCGGATGACAGCAATTTTTTATAAAGAATGGCTTCAAACAGACAACCTCAAAGGGTCTTTTGTTCTCGCTCAGAAACAAATAAAAGAGAAGTATAAGAATCCGTATTATTGGGCTTCCTTCGTGTTGGTTACAAATTAGCCATCATCCCCATCAAAGAATCGATCTTCATCATCAGTCCCATCGTCAACTGAGTTTTCAGCAGGGTTCTGACCTATTTCCAATATCTTAAATTCGGTACGCCTGTTGACTTGATGCTCTTCCTCTGTTTGAGCGCTTAGAATGATGAGTTGGCTTTCTCCATATCCCTTGGCAGTCATACGAGCTTTGTCAATTCCTTGGGAAATGATATAACGCACGGCAGAGTTTGCCCTTTTATCAGAAAGCGTCATGTTGTATTCATCTGGCGCTCTAGCATCTGTATGCGAACTCAACTCAATTTTGATATCAGGGTTATCTTGGAGAATTTGCACTAGTTTATCCAGTGCTATTTCAGCATCTGTCCTGATGTCCCACTTGTCCAAATCATAATAGATGTTCTCTAAGACAAATACCTTGTTCTTCTCAATTTTTTCTAATACCAGCACGGTGTCAAAATGCACATTGGTGATTAGCTTCTTCAGGTCTTCCTGTGCAATAGACTTCCCAAAAGTGGTAAACTCTTCGCGGGTTTTTAGATATTGGTCTTTGCCTCCTATATGTTCTCCTATCATCTGATAGTGTTCATGCTCATATACGCGGAACAAAAACTTGCCATCATCGCCAGTCACGATATCCTCAAGAATGTCTCCACTGAAGTCAAGCAACTCCACTTTTGTTTTAGAAAGAATCACCAAGCTATCCTGATCATTATGTGTCATGGTGACTCCTCTCAGGAAGTAGTTGACTATTCTCAAATCCGGATCTTCATTTACGAAAGTGTAGATGTCATCATCTCCCTGACCTCCTGACCGATTTGAGGTGAAAAATCCGCGGTCGGGCTTAAAGAGGTATAACCCAAAATCATCTGCATTAGAATTGATGGACGTCCCCATGTTTTCTATGGTTGTCTTACCATTGCTTCGTTTAGCATAGAACAAGTCCAGCCCTCCAAATCCAGGATGACCATCTGATGATAAATACATATGTCCATCATCTGAAATATACGGGAACATCTCGTTTCCAGCAGTATTGATAGTGCTTCCTAAGTTTTTTACTTTACTGTACCTACCTCTGGCAGATTTTCTGGCAGAGTAAATATCTGTGCCACCTATACCTCCAGAGCGGTTTGATGCAAAATAAAGTGTTTTCCCATCTCTGCTAAATGCTGGAGATGAGTCAAATGAATTGAGTTTGTTGATATTAAGTTGCTTGGGCTCAGTCCATTCGCCATTTCGGTATCTTGAAGTGTAGAGATTGACATCATAAGTTCCTTTCTTTTTACCACTATTTCCTTTAGCAAAGACCATTGTCTTTCCGTCTGGAGAGAATGTCACAGAGCCATCATTGACATTGTTGTCATTGATGACATCACTCAGTGGCTTGATAGTGGCACTGTCAATTTTAGCCCCTTTTGTCTTTACACTGTATATATTGCTGAATGGTGTCCCCGTAGCTTTGTATATTTTGTTGTTTGAACGGGAAGATGTAAAGAATAATTTTCCATCTTCATACACAGGTGAATATTCTGCTCTAGGCGTATTGATTCCTTTCATATTCCTAACGCGGTAGAAGTTCTTTTTACTTTTCACCTCTTCTAAGTAGGATAAGTTTTGAATCTCATCGTTCGCGCGTTTCAAATACAGTTCGTTGCTCGTGCTGGCAATAAATTGGTCAAGCTGCTGTCCTGCCTGATCATAATCACCACCTGCTTTTAGCGCGTATGCATAAAAGAACCCAAGAGAATCATTATCAAGCTTGCCCTCAACGGCTTTCTTATAATAAGGGATTGCTTCGCTGGCCCGATTGGATTGGCGATAAGACTCCGCCATGTAAAAATTGGCCTTGGCGTCATTGGGAGATTTTTTAAGGATGTTTTTATATAGAGTAATACTCTCTTGAAATTCCCCGTTTTCAAATGCTTTATTTGCCTTCTTGGATACACTACAGCTAGTCAAGAAAAGACAAGTTGCAAATATTCCAAAAATGTATTTTTTAATAGTATTGATCATGTCATCACAAAATAAAAATTATATCACACTTAACCGCATATCGACCTCACCAAAGAGCACAATTACCGCAAAATGCGTTAGAAGTACCGCGATATCCAAGTGTTTTTAGCTGGTGTCAACCAGTGTTCTTCGAAAGTCGATTTATCTGGTACCAGGTTATTAAAAGTAAGTGTATCTTCAGTAATAACGCCATCAGCTACCTGAACCTTAAGATTTTTCATGGGCGCCAAATAAACCTTGTTGTCTAGTAGGAAAGCAATTTGTGTTTTATCAAACAGGTCAATGTTCAAATCTGCTGCAATATTTCTCACAAATTCTACTGAGCTATCTATAGAACATCCAGTTGTCATGTTAAAGCCTTCATCTGCTGCTATTACAATAAACTGGCTATGGAACACCTTTATTGATGCTTGCAAAGCTTTTCCATGAGCCTCCCATCCATCAGTAAACTTCATGCCCAGTGATACTATCTTTACCTCCTCTTCTGATGTCAGCGGTCTATTCGCTTGATAAATCCATACACGCGCTTTAGAAGAAATCTCCTCAAATGAACTATACATTGTTGTCTGTTTTAGTCATTAAACCCTTTCTTACATAGATAGGTTTCCATTATAGCAAAAATATAGAATTCAAACGAAACATCTATCATGTCAAGTTCCTGACTAATTATTTTTGATTCTAGTCGTTACATTTATCCTATAAAGAACGAAAGCTTGATTTTATTCTTATGAAAAAACATATTAAACAGTGCCTGATACCCCTGCTCTTTTTTGGATGTATCGGAACAGATGTCATTGATAGTGAAATGGTCAATGAATCAATAGTGGTTGCGCCTGATTCTGGTAGCTTAATCATTGGAGACAACCTTCAGCTAACAGGTGTATATCACAACATGTTTGCAATTCAGGAGGAAGTGGAATTGACTTGGATAGTTGCTGATGATAATATCGTGACCATAGACGCTCAAGGGCTTGTGATGGCAATCAATTCGGGACAAACAATAGTCAATGCAATATTTGGAAATACTATGAGCAATGACGTGCTAATAACGGTTGTTCAAAACACGAATGATATTGCCAGCGTGGCTATCACTCCTCCTTCTTCTAGCAACCTTCTGCCTGGTGAGACTTTACAGTTGAGTGCTAATACCTTCAATGTAAACGATGAGGAACTTGAAGGAAAGGAAATAACATGGGCATCATCAAATGCTGGTGTTGCGAGCATAGATAACACTGGGCTCCTAACGGCAATAATTGATGGCTCAGCACAAATTACCGCAACTAGTGAGGGGGTGCAAAGTCAACCAATTACTATTGAAATCGGAAATGCAAGTGTAAGTAAGACAGGCACATTCAGTGGTGCAAGTGGCTATACAGCGGAAGGAACAGCTACCCTAAAAGAGGACAATGGGGTAATTACTTTAGACTTAAGTGCTGACTTCAGAACAAGCTTCGCCCTCGGCACTTTCATTTATTTATCCAATAGTACTTCGGGGTCAGGCACCCGTTCTGGAGGCCTTGAATTGGGCGAAATCACAAGCAATGGAGCTAAATCATTTGATGTTACTTCTAAAAATGCAGCCACTGCACTAGACACTTATCAATATGTAATTGTTTTGTGCAAGCCTGCAAGCATTACGTTTGGATCAGCTGAGCTTAAATAAACATAGTATCATGAAAAAATATATTTTACTATCCACACTATTAGTCATGAGTGTTAGCTTTTCTGCTATCGCTGGAGGCGGTTGGACGCCAAAGAAAAAAAAGGGGTACTTTAAATTTGGACAGAACATACTCAGGTCAAGCAAGTTCTACAGTCCAAGTGGTGATATCATAGATGTAAATACCATTAGCCTGTATACGACAAGCATATACGGAGAGTATGGCCTCACTGATCGCTTGGCGGCCATTGTGTATGCCCCTCTATTTGTTAGAAACACAATCAACAAACAAGAATCTAGACAAACCGGAATGCTTATCTCCGATGGAGATATGGCCAACGCTATCGGGGATCTTGATCTTGGAATTAAATATGCCTTGATTTATGACAAATCAATTGCACTAAGCGCGAGTCTTACGCTAGGAATACCTACAGGGATTACCAATGGCGGAGAAGGTCAAATATTGCAAACTGGTGATGGAGAATTTAATCAATTAGTAAAATTGGAGGCCAGTAAATCCTTTTACCCTCGACCTTTATACGTCTCCACTCTGGTAGGATTTAATAACAGATCGGAAGGATTTTCAGAAGAGTTTCATTTTGGTGTTGAAGTGGGATATACGTTTAAAGATAAGTTGACTACTACTTTTAAAGTATACAATGTTTCCTCTCTCAAGAATGGAGAAGCACCTACGTCAGCTGGCAACGCAATTTTTTCCAATGATACAGCGTACTTTTCCTATGGCCCGGAAATCAGTTATAAACTTAACAACAAAATTGGGGTATCAGGATCTGCGGCTTATGCACTATCTGGCGAAAGAATTTTAGCTGCTCCAAATTATAACCTAGGCGTATTCATAACGCTATAAAGCTTCTTCTGTCAACTGGAGTTTTGTAGAATTCCCTCTTTTAATCTTAAAATCATGCTTCATTTAAAATTGTATTTCCCCCGACACTGGAAATGTCAAGTTGCTGACATAAGCGTGTCATATTCTGTTTTTTGATATCATTAAGAACTTGTATACCGTTGATTGATATGTAATAACCTTAACCTTAGAAATTATGAAAAAATTATTGTTATCTGTTTTTGCGCTTTCAGCGCTTCTTATGAGTTGTGGAGATGATGACTCAGCACCTTCTATATTGACTTCAGATCTCACTTTAAATCTTTCGGGACTAGAAGATTTGGGAGATGATTATGTTTATGAAGGGTGGGTCATCGTGGCAGGAGCACCAGTATCAACTGGAACCTTCTCTGTTGATGAGTCTGGTGCTTTGTCTAGCACTTCGTTTTCTATTACTACCAGTGTATTGGATCTTGCCACTAAATTTGTTGTGTCTATCGAACCAGCTGGTGAAACGGGAGCTGCTGCTTTAGCACCTTCTGATACGAAGATATTAGGAGGAGATTTTTCTGGAGCTTCCGCGTCAGTAAGTATTATGGATGGTGCAGCTTTTGGAACCGGTTTTACCGGAGTTGGAGGAGACTATATCTTAGCGACACCTACTAGTACTGATGATACAGATGAGTTACAAGGGGTGTGGTTTCTTAACAATAGTTCAGGGTCAGCAGTTGCTGGACTTACTAACTTACCTGACTTGACAGATTTCCCTGGATGGACTTATGAGGGGTGGGTGGTTGTCAATGGCACACAAGCTTATTCAACAGGTACTTTTAATTCTGCTGATGGAGCAGACGACAATGCAACCAGTTCTGTGACAAAAGGAACAGACAGCGATGGCCCCCCGTTTCCTGGGGAAGATTTTGTTAACAATCTTCCAGCAGATTTCCCTGCAGATTTGTCGGGAGCTGTGGTAGTGGTTTCTATAGAGCCAGTTCCAGACAACAGTATTAATCCTTTCACACTGAAGCCTCTTAGTGGAGAAGTCCCGGCAACTCCAGTGACTGGTACGGTGTACGCTACGTTGAATATTGCTGCTGATACGTACCCTTCTGGAACAGTAACTAGATAACGCATTTAGCGTATCTGTTCTAAATTTACTTTGATTGAAAGAGGTTTTCCGCAAGGAGACCTCTTTTTTGATGAATAGGATTTATATTCGTCCATGCAATTAGAAATATCCACCCCTGCGCTACTATTCCCAGCCATCACATTGCTCTTACTCGCTTTTACGAATCGCTTCTTGGCATTGGCAACACTTATTCGCAACCTGCATGGGAAATATAAGAGCAACCCCGATCATACGATCATCTATAGTCAAATCAAAAACCTGCGTATTCGCCTCAATATGATTCGATATATGCAGGCGTTTGGCATTTTGAGCTTTTTACTAACGGTTCTTTGTATGTTTTTGCTATTTCAAGATCAACTGGCTATAGCCAACTATATTTTTGGAGCAAGTCTTATCTCTTTATTGATTTCACTATTTGTGTCCTTGATAGAAATTCAACTTTCCACCAAAGCGCTTAATTTAGAGTTGAGTGATATGGAGAAGGGGTAGGTTTGGAAGGTCACAATTAATAAACGTACCATCTGATTCTTACATGGTAACATGCACGCATTATTACAACCGTTTCGAAATTGATAGTACTAACCCTATATTTCAAAATGCATTCCTTCTTTCACCAAGTGGAAATACGTGGCCTTATTGAATTGAAATAAATTTCCCGGCCGTCCAGCACCAGCGGACTTTGCTTTTTCATCCAGTTCATCGAGTATGCCAAGGCTCATGACTTTTTTCTTGAAATTCCTCCTGTCAATTGGTCTGTCCAACAATGTGGTATAAAGATGCTCCAGATCAGAGAATGGAAACTTTTTATCTAGCAATTCAAAACCAATAGGCTGATATATAATTTTGCCTCTCAGTCGCTCGATGGCTACTTTGAGGATTTTCTTGTGATCAAAAGCCAGGGTTGGCAATTGCTTATAATTGAACCATGCAGCATCTTCCGCATCTGTTGCTGCTTTGAGCCTCGCGAATTGATCAGACTTTACCAATCCAAAATATGATACGGAAAGAATCCTTGTGCGCGGATCACGATCAGGCTGTCCAAAAGTGTAAAGCTGCTCTAAGTAATTGATTTTTACACCTGTCTCTTCTTGCAGTTCCCTTGCTACTGCCTCCTCCAACGACTCATCATCTAAAACAAATCCACCAGGAATCGCCCATAACCCTTTGTAGGGGTCATATTTTCTTTTTATTAACAGAATAGAGACCCCTTCGTCCCTGCTGTAACCGAAAACAATAGCATCAACAGCTACTTGAATATTTTGCGTAATCTCCACGCAATAAAGTTGTGCATTCGTAGCATAACAAACAAATTTTTCTAAAATTTAGACATTGCATCTTGACCACTCAGGCTCAATAACCTTCCTTTCAGGTATAATTGCGTTAAATAAACGCAATTATACTCAGATAGAAACAACATTTAGATTTATATTTGCGTTAATAAGACACAAATATTTTAGAGCATAAAATTATGCAAATGTTAGCACCCGAAAGAATGAAAGCAGGCAGATTCCTTGATTTACATAAATCAAAGAAGACTATCACTAAAAATTTACTGATATTCAAAACTAATCTCGATACAAGCGAAAAAGTGAAAGCACTAGTGCGCTTGTTTAAAAAGCATCCATTCGTTGCAAGCTGGTCTGTCGACATAGAGGATGTCGATAATGTACTAAGAGTAGAAACGACTGGAGCAGTAAATGAAAAAGATGTAATCGACTTGATGCATAAATTTGGGATTTACTGTGAACTATTGAATGACTAGTATGAAGGCAGTATTATGGACTAAATACGGATCACCAGACCTATTGAACATTGGTGAAGTTGACAAACCAATTCCTAAGGATGATGAGGTGTTAGTAGAAGTTCATGCTTCTAATGTGACGCCAGGAGATTGCGAGATTCGAAGATTCGATATGCATGTATTATTCTGGTTTCCTGTACGAATATACATGGGACTGTTTAAGCCCAAGCGGCCGATTCTTGGAATGGAACTTTCAGGCGAAATTGAAGCCGTTGGAAAAAATGTAAATCAATTCAAAGTGGGCGATCATGTGGCTGCTGGTACAGGAATGGGGCTAGGTGCTTATGCCGAATATAAATGCCTCAAGGAATCAGCATTCATGTCGCCAAAGCCTAGCAATCTTAGTTTTGAAGAAGCTACCACTATTCCAACAGGAGGAACGAATGCGCTTCACTACATCCGCAAGGCGAATCTTCAATCTGGTCAAAAAGTTTTGATCATCGGTGCTGCAGGTTGTTTTGGTACCTATACTGTGCAGTTGGCTAAGTTGGCAGGTGTAGAAGTGACCGCTGTGGATAGTACTGATAAGTTAGAGGCACTAAGAAGCATCGGAGCAGATAATGTTATTGATTTTACAAAAGATGATTTTGTCAAAAATGGTGAAGTCTATGATGTGATATTTGACATCGCAGGTAAGAATTCGGTGTCTCGAAACATGAAGTCACTGAAGAACAACGGGCGATACATTTTAGCTACACCTTGGGTAAAACAAGTTCTGCAGGGGCTATGGTCATCTGTGATTTCGGGTAAAAAGTTCATTTTTTCCTTAGCCAATGAGCGCATTGAAGACTTGGTTTATCTTACCGGACTCATCGAAGCAGGTAAACTGAAACCAGTAATCGACCGCATCTATCCGTTGGAGAAAACAGTGCAAGCTCATCACCGTGTCGAGAGTGGGCAGAAAATAGGACATGTGGTCATCTCAATGAACAACCCAGCAGCAAGCTGACGGGGTATCAACAGGAGTTTACTACGTAAACAAAGTTGTTTCCGATGCAAGCATCGGGGAATTAAACCACTTATGATTAAATAAATAATTACTGACATCCGAGTAAATTTTAAAAGGAGCAAAAATGTTTGATTATACTCAAATTT
>Ga0209634_1001615_pt1 | contig 16379 bp, 19 predicted proteins | sample LinPmetageLP40_FD_184043 | JGI IMG/M metagenome (GOLD analysis project Ga0209634, IMG submission 184043) | Marine viral communities from the Pacific Ocean - LP-40 (SPAdes) (version 2) | ecosystem: Environmental > Aquatic > Marine > Oceanic | place: Pacific Ocean | collected 2010-08-26
GGATTCTTGCAGACTCGGTACTCATACAGCAGCGGTTCGGATACCGATGCAAATTACGGTTTCAGTGTTCCTCGTGCCAGAATTATTCTTTCTGGTTCGGTTTACAACTGGAACTACAAAGTCAGTGGACAATGGAGCGAAGGTAGTGACTTTTCGCTGAAGGATGCATGGGCATCCTCTGATTTTGAGAGTGTGAACTTTAAGTTTGGACAGTTCAAGACTCCCTTCATGAAGGAAGTTCTTGTTTCCCAGACTAACATTCTCGGAATTGAACGATCCGTTGTTTCCAGTACTTTTGGACAAGGACGTTCTCAAGGTGTTCAGTTGTCTCATGATTTTGGTCCACTTACTGCTAGTGCAGCATACAGTGATGGTTTTGATACTGCAAATGGTGCAGGTGTTCAAAACGGTTACGCTGCCACTGGACGTTTGGACTGGGACGTGTCTGACTGGTTGAACCTCGGAACTGCCATTTCATACAATCAGCAAGATGTAACTTACTGGACTTGGACTGCCGACGCGGGAATCTCCGTGGGTGATCTGACTCTTGACGGTGCTTATGTCTCAGCTGAATATGATAATGGTAGACAGTGGGGTACTACTGCCCAGTTAGGATATCATATCACCAAAGAGCTTCAACCATATGTTGAATATCAGTACGGTGAACTTGATACTACATCTGAACAGCTTAGTATTATTACTGGTGGATTTAATTACCTGTTCAACGCTAATGTGAAACTCGGTGCAGACTTTGGTTATGCACTGAATGGAATTGCAGCGGGTTGGAACACTGGCGAAACTGGTTGGAATGTTTCCACTAGTTCGGGTGAGTACCTTGCCAGAGTTCAGTTACAGTTAGAATTTTGATTATTAATATAAAGGAGAATGTTATGACTATTAAGAAATGTCCAGTTGCTGATTCATGTGATAAAGATATTGTTACCCAGACTCTAGGAAAGATCGGCGTTTGCCGAAGTATGTTGATTACCCTTGCACTCCTTCCATTTTCATGGAATGGTGTAGTTTGGGTTGCCAGTTCTCTTAAGTCTCTATGGGACGCAGCGACTACAGCAGTCGGTTCCTGAATAGATAAAGCCAGTCGATTATAAAAAGGAAACCCCCCGAAAGGGGGGTTTCTTTATTACATCTCGTTAGGTCTGAATATGGGTGCTATACCCGGAAGACTAAACTGTTGCACTGCAACTGTGGCGCCTTCTGTTCCAGAGTTCAAGTAAGTTTTGATCTTGTTCCCATCGCGTATCATCACACCCTTATCGAAATGTCTTGTGAGGTAACCATCTGAGGGTACCCATTCGGATAGTTCTTTTGGTAGTAAGTCTATACGTATTCCTTTACCCGGAATTGCATCATGAGCTGTCTTGAAAGCTGCCGCTGATGCCGCGTCCTCGAAGAATAGATTTATCGTGCTAGATGTGGTTGACTCTGCTGCACCGCCGTACAGGTTTCCATAAAGAATTATCTTCTCAACACCATGTGCAACTGGTAACCAGTCATTGGTAGATAAGGTGGTTTCACCCGGTACATCGCCAACTTCTTCTCGTGGGGTGTACGTTGATCTGTGATATGTTCCAGTCTGTCTGTCAAATTCATATGTTTCAGGCTGACTTACATCTGCGTAAGCATATCTGGCCCATTTATTTTCTAAACGAATAGTATTGGTAGACTCTTTTTCATTTCCATCTGAATCAATCGCAACAATCTTAAACGCTTTACCATAGAGTTCTTCCGCGAAGACTCCTAAGTCGATGACATCAGTTGAATTGTATACAGTTCCACTAACTGCCTTGTAATTTACTTCATCTACACTTGAGGGTTCATATGCTCCGGGTGTGGAACGTTCTATTCTTTTTCGTCTATTCATATCGAAGGGAACACTACCGCTTGCACCACCAATTAAATCTGAACCATTTTCTATATTGAAGTTATAAATTAGATCTGAATCGTATTGCGCCCCTCCACTAGTTGTGGGTAGGTTTTTATACAAGGGGGATCCTGCTTCTCCTATTTCCATTGCGTACTTATGCTTATCGAAGTTATCAAACATAACATTTTTAAGCAAGTCACCATTACCATATGGATAGTAATAATTATGATTCATTACCCAAGGATGGCTTATTGCAACATCAGTTGATATACCAGCAGAGGGACCAGTGGTCAATCCTGCTTGTAGTTTGAAATCTGTTGGAGGTAGAATGTTATTTTTAAGAATCCAGTGTCCAGAGAAACAGTCTATACTAACTCCATTTGGGTTTAAGATTTTACCAACATCACCCTCATTAAAGTAAAAACTGTAATGTGCGCCACTTATTCCACCGAGTGTACCAGCGTCCGTGTTTGGATCTGGATCCCCGTTACCAATTGGAACTTCTCCCGCTTTAAACACAACTTTAGGTCCGAACATTGTGTTATTTAAGAGCATAACATTCTTCGCTGGAAGCATCCAAGTTGAACTTTCAGTAGAATCCTCTGGACCTGAAAGAACATTGTTGACAAATGCCCAGTCGGTTGAAGCCATAAGCGGATAATTTGGGTGTGATAAATCAAGATTGGTATCGACATTCCACATCTGTGCGTCGTACTGATTTACTTTGTTATAAGCATAAAGAATATTTTCAATTCTTAGCGGAACTTCAAAATTCGTATAGGTAGACGTAGTTATCCACCATTGCATCATATCAGCATGTTTTGAATCGTCTGATCCGTAGTTGCTACGACAAAGAATTGGATACGTATCGTTTGTTGCACCATTGGCTTCTACACCGGGATAAGCATTTCCTGGTCTCGGAGCTTGTGTCCCCACAACACCCTCTGCGAATGCATATGGGAACGTATCATATACATTTCCTCTGTCATAAAAGTTTCCTATACCACCTGCTCTATTATGACCAGAGACGTTTTTCGTTGTCCCTGAAAACCGGAACAAGAATTCTTGGGTGTTTGGATTTTCGTCACTACCATATACCAGAGGTTTGTCAGCATCAAACAATACATAACCAGTCTCCGCTGCGAGGGGAGGAAATAGACCTGAGTCGTTGGCAGTTGTACTAGTTTTAGCAAGTAAAGCCATGAATGTATTTTCCCACGGGAAATTATATGCGTCACCTCCATTGATTGCGTGTTTTTTCCACAAGAAAGGAAGAGGCCCTAGCTTACTTCCCTCTGGATCAAAGAAGTCACTAGTTTCATCTCTACCATATTGCTGTCCCAATTCTCTATATGTTGCTATCTCTCCATCTGTTTCATCTAATTTATTTTTATAAAAACCAGATACGATATCTCTAATATCAGTTTCACCCTCTTCATATCCTTCCGTCTTTATCTTTCTCCATACCGCACCTGTGGCGTTTGGTATATCAGTTGTAAATCCTCCACTGCCTCTATTAGATGTAAAATCTTTGAATGCTACGCTGTTTTTAAGAGCCTTGGTGCCATGTCCTCTCGAAGCAGCATAGAATCCGTTGAACTTCTCTCGATATTTGAGATACTTGTCATACCATACATGTCCTTCGTTTAAATTAACGTCAGTGGGGTGCGGTATATCAATTTTTCTAACCCACACAGGAAACTCGTTTGCAATAGCCGCTTCATTGCCAACAAACAATGCTGTATTGGTTGGTAGGTCAGCAGCATTTTTAATTCTTAAGTTATTGAATTGTACACCTCCAGCGTTCATTACGCCCTGCCCACCAGCAATTTTACAATTTGTAATGTAGAATTTCACTCCCGTTGCATTTATGTTAAAAGTATACGAACTGTGTGAAACTGTAAGGCTTTCAGCATATACATCATCAAACCAAAAACCATGAGTCCATTGCTTTGCATTCTCGTTTGCATAACCAAGATTGGTTCCTAAAATTCCTCTTCCTGCATGACTAATATTAAAATTATGTTGATCATAACCAACGTTATGTCTGGTAAATTTAAGGTGTTGAAGTTTAAATGCAGTAATAGCGTTGTGAACGGCTTTTATATTAAAGGATACATTTGAAGATTTGCTTGTGGATATCGGAACACCATCACTGTTGACTGGTCTTGACATCTCTTCGGGGACATCTAATATTATACTATCTCTAGGTGCTGTTCTATCTCCGGTGACAGTAAACCAACCTTGTTTTGTTATGGGAGTTCCGTTTTGAACTTTGAAATTTACGTTATAGTGTTCAGGTGTGTATGTTCCGGGTAGTAACTCTATGAAGCAATCGGATACGTCATATACATCTGTTGGAATTCCGCTGGATGGAGTGCTATTGATTACTCTTTTCTCGTCCAGCTTTGCATCTTCTACTAAAAGTTCTAAGGCCTTTTTTATTGTTTTAACTGGGGCTTCGCGGGTTCCTGCATTGCTGTCCAGTCCTGTTGGTGACATGAACCTTGATATTTCTTTATATGTTGATGAGTTATTGTTATTTAAAATAGTAGCCAGTCCAGAGTGTTCTCCGGGGTGACAGAAGGTAAGTCCAAATGGATCTTGTTGTCCACCACTAAACCCTATGACATTATTGAACAAAAATGCCGACTCATCTCCAGAACATGTAATGCCATTTGCTAGTAAACCAAAAGCATCATGTTGAAGTATTTTAACTTCACCAACGTTTGGACGAACTACCGCACGCAGTTCTGTGTTTAGGTGCTTTTCACCCATTTTACTTACGACATCTGCTCGATCAATAGCAACACAATACTCTGGTAGATTTGTGGTTGGATTGATACTCTGTTCTGTTACTTTTATACCAGTTCCGCCATTGAGGAAAAATTCAACTTCTTTGATTCCCTCAGAGTGATATGCCATGACTCCCATAAATATAGTACCTGAACGATATGTTTCGCCAGGGACTCCAACCCATCTGGCTACTGGTTTGAAGTCTACTCCCGTAATACCCGCAGCCCGTGTTTCGGCAGCGAATATTCCGGTAAATCCCGTTCCTGATACAATATTTTGAATAGCCATACGAAAGAGTCTCCATGTCAATTGCTGGTATAGATTACAGTCTAAGATGTCCTGCTATATGTATCTTTACAGGAAATGGTAGAAAGGCCTTCAAGTATAATGATTGTCTGTTTTTCTTCTTAACCGATACCAAGAAGTATGCCAAAACCTTCTGTCGTAATATAAGAGGGGAGACATTTAGTTCATATTCGGAGGAGGCTGAGAGGTATGATAGTATCTCGGGTTGGGCTTGCGATAAACTGGCAGGGTGTGAACAAGTTGCCTTAGAGGGATATGCTTATGGTGCTAAGGGTAGAGTGTTCAATATTGCAGAAAATACAGGAATATTAAAGTATAAAATATTCCAAAGAGGTATGCCTCTGGATATCGTTGAACCAACTAAGGTAAAGAAGTTCGCTACAGGTAAAGGTAACGCTTCAAAGCAGGATATGTTTAGTGCTTTCAGAAAAGAAACTGGATTGGATCTCAGAACTTTAATAACTCCAGATAAAAGCGATGTCAGCAACCCAGTCACTGACATCGTAGATGCTTATTACATCTGTAAATATTTACATTATGATATGAAACCTTATCCTAGTCTCTAGGCATATCTTTCACTATAGACATCATACGATTCGTTGTCCATTCACCATGCTTATCCACCTTAGACATGATCATATCAATGTCTCTGGTAAGTCTAACATTTTCTTGATTGATCAACCTGTGTAGTTCTTCGGATCTTTTAGTGTTTTCTGCAACTTTGTGGCTAATCCTCCACACGAATCCAATTAAAGCAAAAACAGCGGTTCCTAATAAAGTCATAACAAAGTCCATCAGATGGCCGTTTAGTGCCTCTTCCATTTGAGTTCTCCTTTAAAGACTCAGTGACTTTGCATTATTTAATTGTTCACAGTTGCTAGTATTTATGCTTTTCTGTTCTGCAAAAAAGATAAAAAATTCCAAGTAATACTATTATACAAGTCGCCCAAGGAATCATGTTAAATACAAAACCTTTTTCTGGTGCTTTGTATTCCATCTGTTCTATCGGTGGATAACCCTTTGTGTTCGTGGATTTTTTCACCAAGACTTGGTTACCTGCACATCCACTTAATATCACTATTGATAATATTGCTGCTCGTATCATGATATCGTCTTTCCGTATGGGACTGAGTTCCATACTCTTTCATAGATGTAATACATTACCAGTCCGGTAACATTCATTATGATTGCGTTGGTTAGGGGTGCGTCGGTTAAAGCACATAAAAGAATAATATAGCTGTTCAATGTTGCGAATAGTCGCCATATAACTGATTTGGCGACACTCCTCACTCTAGTGTCATTCATAATTTATTTTCTCGCTGAAGCAGTACCAAAGTAGAAACCGACTATGGTAACAAGAATTTGTCTATTCTCTGTTGTGAATAGGTATCCGTTTATAGTCTCAAATGTAATATACGTATTTTGTCCGAAGATGCCAAACACGTCTAGTGGTCCGTATCTAGTCTCCTCTAATTCCACCACTGTCGGTATTCCGAAAAATGGTAGAATGAAGGGTGCTATGATCGTACCAAAAAGAATACACAGAACGATGAATCTACGAACAGTTTTACCTGCACTGATAGAAACACGTTCTACTGCCGCGTTTGCTACTTCATTTCTTTTATCAATTAGAGAAAGAGTTCGGTTGAATCTTTCTTTCTCGTCTTGTCTTCTTTCAGCTATGGTCTTGAAAATAAATCCAGTGATCCCACCGCCTATCAAAGACAAAAATTCAGGTGTTAAAAAACTTGTAAACATACTCAACTCCGGTGTATTAGGTAAGTCATTTCTCCTGTCTGGGAGTTTTGAATAATTATTGGCTTGCCTGGATTTTTATGACTAAATGATTTAGCCTCTTTATTCTCTTCGTTTTCCATATCTAAATGCTTAGACCATCTTTGGAATTTAGATCTTCCATTTATTGATTTAATGTAATCTTCAGGTTCTACTTGGTAGACGGGCATTCCAGCAAAAACCCCTCGGGTTTCGTTGACTCGTCTGTTTTTGTTTTCCATAAGGTTATACGCAGAAAGAGACATAAAATCTTCTTTTACGAAATAAGTATCCCCGAACGAATAAATGTTTTCACCCAGATATGACGTTGTAGACTTTATGGGTTGTGTGATTAGAATCTTTTGTTCATCAAGAACATAAGTTCCTCTTTCTATCGAGGTGCTTGTATAATCAACATCGAAACTATCAAATCTATCCTCTACTTCATACCCACTATCTTCTAAATGCCATATCAAAGCTCTCTCGAATAGGTTTGAACTTTGTACTTTACCTTCGTGCTTTTCTTTGAGAAGATAAAGAGCAGCAGCGAAAGAACCTAATCGGGTCTTACCTGCTGGGATTTTTTCAATTATCTTTTTGATGTTCCACACCAAGGTGTCAAGTATGGTGTAAGCAGACTTTTCTTGTGGGGTGTTTAGTTTGGCTCGTTTCTTTAGAACCTTACCCTTATCATCAATGATACCTAACTTATACGCCTCCGTTTCATTGAAAGGCGTTGTCATTAGTTTGATGAACTTATAAGCTACGAAAGCGTCTACGGCACTCATTATAAACTCCTAAGATGGTTGATTATAGAGTGATTCAATGGAATGGAATCTAGATCTAAATCTTGTAAATTGTCCGGCAAATAGTTTAAATAAACTAAAAAAGTCTTAAGGTATGAGTGCAATTCATGTTCGGTTTTAAAAAACAAAATTCTTGAACTTACGGTTGGTCCGAACACATTACCAAGAATTATCAAGTGATTCAATATGAGCCTTTCCCTGAGTATGTTACTTCTATCATACTTTCGCAAAAGTCTTTTTATGTACTTCACTCTATTCAAATCTTCATGAAACTCATCCATACCTGTACAGGTAGGGTTTTCATAATTTTTCATAGCGTACATGACAAAATTTGAATCATTCAACACATCAAAGTTCATAATTATAATTTATTCTTCTACTGTAGTTTCTTCCTCTAATAGATCATCAAGAAAGGATTCGGCTACTTGGGTTATCTCTACATTATTTAGGTTCGTTTTATATTTTTTATCAGCAGCCTTGACTGCGTATACAATACCACTAATAACTTTATCTGCGTTGTACGACTCATCAAGCATTTTATTAGCTAAATCTTGAAACGCTGGTACAAACTTCGACTCAAAGATTTCTTCGTCGTTTTCGATCCTTAGACGGAGTTCTAGAGCTTCTCCTACCAACTGATCATTAGTATCACCTTCATTCACGAAGTGGAGCTTACCACGGAGTGATACATTACCTTCTCCGGTGGTCTCAACAGAAAGAACAAGAGGAGAACCAAACTTTTCGGTTGCGAGATCAGTTTGACCAATCTCACCAGTAGGACCGAATTTATCGTCCAACTTAGTTCCATAGACTTCACCGTAGTATTTAACTTCGTATGAAGTGATGTTACCCTCAGCGACACCTTCGTTGCAATTGAAGTCTAAACCTACATGATTCAAACGAATCTTGAGTTGTTCAAGTTTAGCTTTGGGGTGCTGTGTCTCGACATTCAGAAAGTTCTCAATGAATGAGTTAATTTTAGCAATATTTTCCTTATATGGTTGGTGAACACCATTGTCAGTTGCCAACGACTGAGCAGAGTCATCGTTACCCCAAGGGCTTACTAGACCTGCTTCAGCAATAAGGTTTTCTCTTAGATCTTTAAATCTTTTCATTTGAAAGTCACCCTTCCTGCTTTAATGAATCATATACGCGACGATAGAATTCGCCAGCTTTTTCGTGAGTTACTTCAGCCTGTGCGTCTCTAGATGCACCATAGTAATGATCTTTCATGATACCACCAATGGTTTCAGCAGTTCTCTCTCCCAGAGGGACTTTGCTGATTGCTTCTGTACATACGGAAACTCTATCTGCAACAACTGGAGCAAGGATGTTTTCCATATACTCTTTATTGTGCTTCTCTAGGATGCTTGAGATATCTTTTACTGCTTTTTTATACTTTGGATCGTTGAACATGTGATTCCTCCTCGGAATATTATTTATATTTATAATGCCTTTCGGATTGCTGAAAATAAAGATCTTGCTATCCTCTGGGTGGTTTTTTTAGGTAAACCTGATTTAAACGTGTCGAAATCGTCTTCTACTGCTGCTTGCCTCATTTTTGTTCCAGACATCCCAACTGTTCCTTCTGAATCGGGATCTCTTCTTCCTGATGAGACTACTTGAAAATTATCAAATTCAAAGCTCTTGTTCTTATCTTTGTGATTGATATACTTACCAATTTGCCTTTGCATTTCCTCAATTCTATCACCACCAACAACTAAAATGACATTCTTGTATCCTTCATCACTTAGCTGCTTCATCATAAAGAAAGGATTGCTGATTCTAGAATCTTTCTGTACAGTTGCTCGGGGGAACAATGCACGAAGAAAACTAACCTTTTGTGGATACTTTAAAGGGTTCTTGGTATTACTAGAAGATGGACTTGTATAGATTCTATGATCGAATCCCATTCTTTTGGCTTGAGAAATAACTTTATCTACTACTTTCTCATGACCAGATGTAGGTGGTTGAAACCTACCAAATGTGACTACAATACCACCTCTATTTGTTTTTTCACGAAGTTTCATTTCTTCCTAAAGAGCTTTCTTTTTACTTCTTTGGCTTTTTGTTCTGCTCTCTTTACTACCTTCTCTGCTACATTTTTGACAACCTTCGGAGGTTCATATGTCCAACCTGTATGCTTGTTGAATAGAAATTGACCACCATTCTGTGCGATGTAGTTTTCCATTCTAGAAATTTTTCGAGAGTCATTTACTATTGAGTCTAGTTCTCTTTTATTCATTTTGAGCCTTTCCAATTTTTTGCTGCTGTGAAATTTGATCGAGAGAATTCCAACCGATCTACTAGCTTGTATGCGTTTTTGTTTACTTTATCTATAGCAACAAATCCCTCGGGGGATGTTACCCTATAGCCTGAATCAGTACGAATAAACATTCCAAGGGACTTCACCCTCTCTAGTTTTCTCACAAATTTCATCTTCATCTCATTGAGAGCGAGGTGCAGATCGAATATTTTTTTGATCTTTGGTTTGTTTATTGAAAGATACTTTAATGTTTCGTCTGCTATTCTTTGTTTATTTGATTTACCTCGCTCTGATTTCAATGAGTCTATGGTTTTCTGCATCTTGTCGTTCACGAATTTTGAGAACTCCTCCACAGAGTAAACAGCGTTACCTTTTCGGACTTGCTGATTACCATAGATTTTAAGATTGTCGATTATGGACTTTTTACTTGTAAACTCATCCACAAAACGACGAATTTTGATAAACTGGGATCTAACCTGTGCAACCTGCTTCCGGGCTGCTTTGGTTTCTTCCGCAGTAAACGTGGCAGATCCAGACGCATCTTTGAAGTCTGCATCACTGAACCACACATCTTTAGTTTTCTTTAGACCACTTACGTTTGCACCAAAGGACGCTTTCATGTCTCGGAGGGTTTTACCCGTGTAAGTGGTATGCCATACTACACCCAACTCCGCTTTTGCCACTTGCTTTGCAAGCTCGCTGTCAGTTTGTGCAGCATAGGTTATTGTATTTGGAGTAAATGTGAGATAATCGTCTCCATCGATAGTTTGCTTTTCGACATCACTAGTGGTAAACATCAAATCACCCTGAAGAACGCCTTTAATTCCTAGTTTCGGCAGGTGTTGTAATGCGACTTTAAGTTTTTCTGCTAAACCGGGTGATTTTCCGTGGTTTGTATTCACATCCGCAGCGGTGTAGTTTATCTTCGGTGTTGCGTTGAATATGCTTTTGGAACCAACAAAGAACTTTCCGTTCTCTGGATTAATTCCTGCAAATATAGCAGGAGCGCCATCCCATTTGACTGTGACGTTTACTTTACTCTTGGAGTTACCTTCGAGCATATCTATTAGAGATTCGCAAAAATTAAAGGCATCTTCCATTCCCTTGGAACCTTCGTTAAAAAGGGAGTCTTCTAGATGTTCCAGATGTAGATTTTTGCTTTCAGATATATAAGAAGTGAAGGTTAGCATAAAATCTCCTACCAATATGTAGGAAAACGAAACAAAGGAGTCCTTAATGGCTTATGACAGATACCAACACCTCGAACCCCTAAACGTAGGAGAAGTCTTCTGCCCAAAGGGAGTCATGATAATTGGTGGAGGAACCGCCGACTTCAAAAGATTTAAGAATCCAAATTATCAAACAGGTGTGACTGGATATGGCGTTGCGGGTTTAGCAGACGGAAATGTTGTAACATTAACGGGAACCGTGCAAGGAACTATTTTCCCTGCAAGATTTCATTCGTTGGTACGAACTGACGGTGGAACTACTGTTTTCGCAATATTTTGAGTTTCGGTGTAGTCATCGATACAATCCTTTAGATCACGAACGTAATCTAGAGGTCTACCCTCGAATACTTGAACTTTGCCGTCTTCACACGAGATGAGGATGGCAAAGTTGTCTATAGGTATATCCGTCATTTCCTGCCACATGATTGCATAAGCAGTTGCTTGTAGGAAATAGTTCTTGATGTCACCTTTTCGTTTTGAACGAGTAGCGCCTTTGAAGTCGATGACGGAGAGCTTACCGTCATATTCAGCAAGACAGTCTACTCTTCCAGCAAGTCCAAGAGACTCGGACCACAGAGCAACCTCCTGTGCATGAACATTATCGATCTTGTCTATTTCTGGTTGTAACTGCAAAAACAATTCGAGAATGTCAGGAGAAATAATCGCTTTGTGTTCCTTGTCATCAGGATTGAATTCGTTGTTGACATAGTGTTCAATCAGAGTATGCAGCTTATTACCTCTCTGGGTAACTCTACTTGCTTCTTTTGGATTGTGCTTCCGCCACTCCGCAAAGAACTGACTCTTTCTCCAACCAGTTACCGTGGTGACTGAGGGGAGGTTACCTTTGGGTGTCTGGTATAGTCTACGACCATCTTCATTGATTGTCTGTAGATCATTTATTTCATTACCAACGTGAGTAAATTGTTTATTCATAAGCATATTATACCATCTTTTCAATTGATTGTCAAGCTACTTTTACTAGATCCCCTGCCCGAATTCACCGCCTCCACCGCCTCCTTCACCGCCGGAAATCGGCGGCTCTCTTTTTATCACTGTCCCGTACGCAGATTGCTTATTTGGATGCCATTGTCCGTAAGATCTATATCTTGCGTAATTTGCCTTGTCGGCTTCGGTTGGTGGCATACTATAAGGAACACCAAAATTACTATCAAGCTGTGAGTTTAAGGTTTTTACTGCATTCACATCAGCCGTCTGGCTTGCCTTATAGTTAAATATCTTAGTATCTGTTCCAAAGGCCCAAAATCTACAAAGATTTAGACTTGTATTGTTGTAAATATAATCCTGTATATACATCCAAACCGATAGTGGTATCTGCCAAAATGATAGTGCCTCGTTTTGGTCTGATTCTGATATGGTGTAAAAGTCATCATTACTGTAATAAGGCTTATCTCTAATATCTGGATCATTTATCCATGTAGAACATGGAGTTGTAGCAAACGAGTACCAGCCGGGATCATTAAATCTACCCTGTCCCATTGTGGTATTTTTTCCAGCTATTCCAAATCGATCAAGAGCTTTAAAGTATGCCATCCATGAATCTTTTTCTGTGGCAAATGTAGCAGGATAAAAATCAGAGAATGTCCCACATTGATTGTAAATTAACTCTACTGTGCCTCGATCTAAACCATCGATACCACCATCGTGTACCCCTGATTGTGTTTCTAATACTTTTAATATAAATTCTTCTCTTTCACTTTCGGTTGTATTTACAAGCTGACTCCTACGGAATACATTTAAACTATTGGTAGGGAATCTATAAGGTAAATTATAGTGTGAAAATTTCCCTTCCAGTTTCAAATCAGAATTTTCTTCTGAAATTAAGTCATCGTATAATTCTTTCAACCAAACTTTTACAAAAATATTTGCTCTAGTTGTTGCATTTGATCGCTTAGTGATAGGATCCCATTCAAAATACAAACCATTCTCTAATTCATTGTTGGAAACCCAATAACCATCAGAACCCGTATCCTCCCTCGTTTCTCCGTATTGATATAGAGCGGCTAAGTGGAACTGAAAGGAAAACGTAGCATCGACTCGCTTAATTTCTGCATCTGAATTGAACAGTTCTATCTCGTCCATGTCAAGTGTTCCGTCAGCTTGTCTTGTTCTTATACTATCAGCAAGTAAATCCCGCCATCTATCTTTTAATTGTCTTAAATGAGTTTCAAAGTCATCATCGTTTAAGGCTACTAAATCTGCTATATCCGAATTCTGCCAGTCAATGTCTACTCCATCAACCGTTGTCACTGTACCGTCTTGACGAATTTGAGTTCCAAAATAAAGGTCATATTTTCCGTCAGCAGGTAAATAATCATTCCAATTACTTCTAGATGCTAATTCATTATTTACATCTATCGTGCCAGCAAAGTATACATCCTTCTCATAGATACCCGGAGTTCTATTTGCAAGTCTTGTGTCCGTACCCCCGGCTCCCTGTTGAACTGATGCAATGTAGTCTATGATTTCTTTTCTAGCGTCTCTCTCAACAAAATTTCCGTTATGCATACTTTCTATGGGTCGTGTGGCACAACTTACAACGAAACCATGAGAGATCATTTCATCAATCTCAGCCTTCATCCCATCAATGTCGTATGTTATTACTAGATCATTTCCAGACCCTGTTCTAGTAATGTACTGGGAGTTGAATCCGAGAGTTAGCTGCTGGTTACTACTACCGGTCACACTACCATTCCAATTTAATACTATGTGTATTTCACTATCGGCGGGATCTACGTAAATGTCTCTCCAGTTATCAACCCAGAAATTATATCTTATGTCGTTGTCCCCATTCTCATTTTTTGACTCGGGTCTCGATCCCCAGTGTGGACCAGAAAAGGAGGTTTCCTTGTAGAGATTTTCATTAAGTTGTGCGAAAGCATCGAGATCAAATGTACCCTCGACAAAAGGAGCTTCATCAGCCTGAACAGAGAGACCTCTGTCTTTGAAGTAGTCAAGATAACCAGCAGGTTTGTCTTCAGCGGAAACATTAGCCGCTCTCTCGATATGAAACCCAGTTATTCCGATATCTTTCCACGGTAAAATTTCACCATCTAAGTAATCTATGTGTGATTGTTTTGATACGTCTGGTAGAGGATATATGAGTTGCATATCATCAGTATTCGACATCCAATCAACTCCCCTAAAATCTGAGGTTGAGAGATTACCTCTTGCGGGGATTGTCTGTTCTGTGTCAAAAAAGGCAAGTTGGTATCCAGTGCCTATTGAAATTTCTATTGGATCTCTCTCAAAATCAATTGCCTGTTTTTCATCTATCCAAGGTTTCAGAAAGTTTATGTAAGACTGTTGTATATCACCAACCACTGCGGATGAATCTTCGCTGACTAAGTTTCCGTTGGACGTAAATGGATATTCAATTGGTTGAGCTTCCACATCAAAGATATTTCGTTTAGTATTCCATGTTCCTAAGTTGGGATCACCTACACTCCAAGCACCCGATGGGTGACCACCGCCTTGAGGATTACTAAACGGGGGGCCGTATTCAAGCCTACCGTTGTTATATCTCTTCTGTTGCTTTGCGTATGCTGTTCCCATCGCAGAATGAATTACAAATCTGCGATAACCTGCTTGATATGCAGGTTCAAGATGCCTATGAATTAACCACAACACAGCGTCTTCCTTGGGATCAGTTCCATCTGCATCTGGATTGGATTTTAGCGTTATAAAAAAGCCATCATCGTCTTTATTCATATCGCCATCAAGACTTTCACTAAGATAGTCGTTCGTACCGATTTGCCAACTATCATAATTATAATTCACGTTATTACCAAGATCTGCATGGTATATTGGACGATGATCAGGAACGAATTCTCTTCTTTGGTTTCCATCTCCCATTTCAGTAACTTCTGCCCATTCCCAACTCACAGTCCAGTCATCGGTAAAGTCTGTTACTTGTGCAAATGCAGTAACAGTATCCCCAATATTCAATGGGATTGGGTTGAGATTTAGAGTGGTAATAACCGGAGTTGGATCTGGTTCAGGTTCTTCTGGTGGCTCCGGTGCCTCTGGAATTAATCTTTCAATCGGCTCACTGTCTAGACTTAAGAATATTGGATTGTTTTGATTGTCAACACCAGTGACACGCACCCTACATTTAATTTTACTGTTGTCGGGTATGTCCTCTAAACTGGATAAGTCTAAGAAAGGATCAGTTTGTCCATCTATCTTTTCGTAAGCCATGCTCTAAACCTTTACTGAATTTCAACTGGATCGCTCTCTAGGGATATCTCTGTCGGAAGATTGTTCTCATCAACACCTGTAACGATTACTCGACATTTTATTTTAGCGTTAGAAGGAAGCTGTTGAGTGTTTAGATTTAAAGTTTGATTACTCTGGTTCGGTATCTGTTGATATGTCATCGTCTACCTTTTTTTGTGGTTTATCGATGGGACCTTGATTTCGGTTTTGATAATCAATATCCATTTTAATCAGGGAGTTGTTTTGTTGGGCCTGTACCCAGTTAAAAAAATCTTTCATATTTGTCATGCTTGGCTCCTTGCTTGTTTCACTCTGGCCATTTCTCGTTTTCTAAGTTTTGGCAATAATCTTTTTGCAATTTTAGCTAGTCTCGCAGTTGGAATTTTTTCCAACCTTTTATCTATCACACCCTTTGCTGCAACGGAAAGATCCCCGTAACTTTTACCCGCTGCATACTTTTTCTTGAACATAGTCCGAGCAGAACGATTTGCTTTCATAAGAAGTTCCTTATGACTTTTCATTCGCTTTTTCTTTCTCTTAGCCGAAATAGCACGACGTTTTGCAGTTCTTTTTGCAATCATGCCTAGTTTCTTTCTTTGAGCAGCCGTAAGGCTTACAGCTCGTTCTATGATGGTCATACTTCTTCTCTCGTTATTGATACTATTCTATCAATTTGTTTTGTTATGGCTTCTTGTCTGTTAGGCCAAAGTATGTATTCCTTATCAGGGTTCTTCATAAGGTTATACAGCAAAGGAAGAATGAGTTTTTCCATTTCAGTCATCTTTGCCTTGTATGTATCTTCTAGTTGTTTTTTTCTTTCTTCTACCTCTTCGATGACGACACGAATGTTATCACCCTGAGACGTAACCGTTTTTACTAGTTCGTCATTCTGAAGATTTAAAATGTTATCTACTTTACCTTCTATCCGGGTGATGTCTGGAAAATATAATTCATCTCCCGGAATTGATGCAAGAATTAAATTCATTTTGTCAAGTATATTAGTATAGTGTTCATCACTAATTCCACTAGACTGATGTTCCTCTTGTTCTTGTGGTGTAGCCGTTCCTAAATCATCTGCATCT
>Ga0209634_1001616_pt1 | contig 16365 bp, 9 predicted proteins | sample LinPmetageLP40_FD_184043 | JGI IMG/M metagenome (GOLD analysis project Ga0209634, IMG submission 184043) | Marine viral communities from the Pacific Ocean - LP-40 (SPAdes) (version 2) | ecosystem: Environmental > Aquatic > Marine > Oceanic | place: Pacific Ocean | collected 2010-08-26
GGCATCCACTTCCAAATGATCCTAGCGACGTCCTAGGACAACGACCACTAGGGTCTTATAACTTCTCTTCGTCAATTAAAAACGGAGAGTTCAATAGAGTAGACAGAGACTTAAGTGCAGCACCACACACATATGGAATGTGGCACCAATATGGTATTTTACCATATCAGGGTGAGGGTGTGTTCATGGAGAAAAAAATATTGACATCAATGAGACTAAAAAGATTAGGCTTATGACGGGGGTTGATCAAAGTGTAACCGGGAGTTTATTAACGGGTACCATTGGTGCTGTTAGCGATCCTGATTTTACTCTTAGTAACAACAAACTAGAATATCGATTCCAAGATGATTCCAATAATAGAGCGGTGATAGAAGGTATCGGAGGATATGTTAATGGTAATCATCCGATCGGCACACTCCTTGGCTCAGGTGAAAACCGGGTTAGTGGTGATAATAATATTCAAGAAGTATCAAAAATCTTGGAAGAAGAAAAGAAAAGAATTAAACACTTGGGCGGGTCTTTATGGGATCTAACAGGATTTAAAAAAGAAGACATTGGTAAGCGAATACAGATCGGCAAAGTCGCTAAGAGAAAAACAATTTCTGAAGCAATTATAGCTATACCATTTGTTGGTACAGATGAAGAAGAGTTTGAATTCATCACAATACCACCTCCTAAACAGGGGCAGAATGAAGGACCACAAGTAGCTAGACTTCGAGAGAAATTAGCTAATTATAACCTGCCTCCTGCTTTAGAGAGGAATCTGTCGGTGCTTATCCCTGAAGACTATCCGTTTGTCCCTGACAATTTTGATTTCCAAACACCAAGAAATCCGTCAGAGAAACGTCCATTTGCCATTTATTTGTTTGAGTTTAATATGGAACTCAACCAGCAAGACATTGTTGACATCTGGAATAATATCATGCCAAGAGCATCAGTCACAACATTGGCAGAGGAAACATCTGGAACTATCTTTGGCATCGACCACGCCATACCATGTTCTGACTTTACAGCAGAATCAGTTGGCAGGATTGATCGTAGACTTAGAGATTTAATCGATATTCAAAATCCAGATGTACTCGGCGCATCCCCAGGGTTGGATGAAAAAATTAGGTGGATGGTATTTAAAGTTAAGAAACGGTCTGTCCAAAGCTACGAGGAAATGATCCAAAATAGTCTTATTAGAGCAGGTGCTATTGAAGAAGATGAAGCTCAAATACTAAGAGGTCCAAAAGCCTACAGAGATAGGGAAAGAAACTTCAACTGGCCATATGATTTCTTCTCGATGATCGAAATGGCTAAAGTCACAACTAGTGTGCAATTTAGACCTGACGTTGGTGAAATAGACGAAGCGGGTGATTTCACCGTGAAGCAACCAGAGATCGGCGGCGGCGGAAAGAAAGAAGATTGATAAGAATATCTGACAGGGAAGTACTTATTACATGACGTTCTTAAATAAAAAAGAAGATGTTATTGATATTGCTGTGACCCCTCACGGCAAATATCTTATTTCTAAGGGTAGATTTAAACCTGAGTTTTATGCGTTCTTCGACGATGACGTTATTTACGATGGGAAATATGCTAATCTTTCAGAAGATCAGAATGATATCGTATCTAGAATAAAAGAATCATTATCACTTAGACCAATATCCTCTATTTCAGGTTCTATCAGGGATGATATGGCTCCGGTGACATCAGATAGTTTAATCACTAAAAAAGCAAACTTTATGCTTTCAAATCCTCTTGGGACTTCGGATCTTAGGTCAGACTTCTATCCCGCTTGGAAAGTCGATACACAGCCCACATCTCAGCCTATAAGTGGAGCAGTGGAGTATAAAGCGCCGTTTAGACAAAGAACAGACATGACCGAGATACCTCAAATCAATTTTGATATTCAGTGGACATACTTTGTTCCAATTACGCAAGAAGGGCAAGATAAAGATTCAGCAGCTTATAATGTTGCTGATGAAAAAATATTGCTTTCTATAGAAGAACTGAATGTGTTTGATAAAGTAAACGGCAACTATGAGATTGAGGCATTTCTTTTAGACGAAGATGGAAAATATGTTAGAGATTTAAAATTCATAACTGACGATGCCTTTGATGAACAAACGGGTGTTTTAATGGCTTCCACAGAAGAGCAGATTGGGAGTCGATATCCTAGGCTTGATTCAAGTTATGCTGAATATTATTTGGATGTTAAAGTTGATGATGAAATCGTGGACCGCAGATTGCTAGGGACCACGGCAGGTGAACTTTATGCAACCCGTCCAGGCGACGACGATTCTGGTGAGGTATGTGACTAATGGCAGATTATAGCGGCTGCACTTCGTTTGGGGCTTTAGCTCCAGAGGTTTATATTGATAAAGTAGAAAGGTTGCCAGACCAAGGTCGAACAAACGATGATGCAAATCTTACTGGTGAATCCAAGACAGAGACTGTTAGCGTTAGAATGAGCTTTAGGCAAGAGGTTAGAAACCAAGCACAAAAGATGTGGTTTAGTCAGCCGGAGGCTTTGGGGATGACCAACATTAGAGTCATCGCCACTACAAACCCAAATGTAACAAGAAAAATCTTATATCTAAGTGAACGAATCAAAAGATTTAAACTGGCTCGATCAAACACCTCTCAAGCAGGATTATCAGATCTTACCAGTCGTCAGCAGGATCGAGACATAAAAAATCTATATAAATTAATCTTTTCAAATAAAAGAAACACTCAACATGATACGGTCTCATCGAATCTTCTTCCATATATTAATGGAATTTCGCCAAACAATGACACTCAAATGTTTGATATACCCGCTACTAGAATTATTCCTGATGGCGCAGTAAATCCACAGAACGCTATTTTAAACTCAAGAGAAGAACCTATTGGAAATGGTAAAAACCAGACTTATCAAATTGGTACAACTATTTTCAAGAAGAGACCATTTGAACTTAGTTTTAGATTTTTTAGTCGCCATGAGCAAACACCAGAAATTAATGGTAATGGATCTGGTATTAGTAAATCAATCGACAAAGCTGAAGGTGAGGGTCACTTAAGTATTTTTGCGTTTTGTTATTTAAACTTGAGAGATTTTGGTAACTTAGCTCCAGCAAGGATGACAGACCTCAACCCGATTACAACTGGTGATTTTAACTTTGTAAATGTTATTGGATCTTATGATGAAAGTTATTTGGACCAAAATTTACAAGAGCTTTTCGATATTAAATACCCAGGCTCAAAGACTCTACCACAAAATGGAGACTTCTTAGGAAGGGGCGAGGCTTATGAGGGTATATTTGCTAGACCAGAAGACATATTTTATTTAGACCCCGAGATAGTAACAGCCAGAGGTGAACGTGCTGCTGATAATGATGCTAGGGCACGAGCAGAAGAGAGATCAGAAATTTTACGGCTTGACGGAGAATTCCATTCTCACACCAACGAAGATGGTGTTGTTTCTTATATGCCAGGTAGAAGCATGAGAGAATACAGAAGAAGGGTGCTCAGAGAAAATCAAGTTATCCGACCACCCCAAGTGTTTGGACCAGGCAGGGATATTCTAAGAGATAAGAGACAACTTAATAAGATCACGGGTGGCAGTCCGTTTACAAAACCACTAGAAAACAATTTGGAAAGACTCTTTGCTGAATTATCTGATGGTATCAGATCTTTCGGAGAAAAGCAAGTAAATAAGCTTTTTAACACAGAGGGCAACTATTTTTCCAACGCTTGGATCACAAAGGATCATCAAGAAAATATAAGGCTAATGTTTGCTTTTGACTTAGGGAAAGTTATTGAGGACAACTCTGCAATTTACCATCTATTAAAGAAACCTGCTTTTAGAGAAATCGTGGATTCACTTGACTATCCTGTTTATGATATTAAAGATGTGAAAATATCTAGAAAAAGAGTTAGGCTAAGACCTGGCATGTCAAATTCTTTAGGATCTGGTTTAGCGGATGATCCAATAGATGAGTATAATGTAGAGGAATATATTGGTAGTGCTAAGCCAACACAAAACACACCGAGACATGTCTCCGATGCTCACGAAGATAAATTGCTTAAATTCTTTTATATTACCGATGATATGAAATTAGAATTAGAGACTCAAAAAACGGGACACTTTCAGTATACTGCGGAGGCAGCAGTGGTTGATAACTCAGTTTTGGTTATTAAATCAATGTTAGACATAGTAGCAAGAGACTTAAAAACACTGGAAGCACAGCGGGCTAATATAGATTATGGCGGACAACTTTTTGACTCAAATGGTGTTATAAACAATGTAGAAAGGCTAAACATATATCAAGAGATCTTCTTGAAAATTAATATACTGTCTAACTTTTTAGATGCGCTGATTCCTCGTGAGGAGCAATTTTCTTATCTTAAGGATGTTAGCCAAAATGAAAACCTTAGCGAGGCTGATAGACAAGCACTGTCAGAAGGTCGTCTCACCCAACTTCTTGGTGCTGAATCTTCAGTTGGAATAACCGAAGATCTTATGGTAGGGGCAGGGGCATCTTATAGGCTAATACTAGCAGATTTAGCCGCCGAGTCTTGTTCCGGAACAATAGAAAGTGCGCTTGAATCTTTAGACTCCTTGATCGATATTTATAAATTAACGCAAAATTCTATTCTTTCTTTGATCAAAAGAGCGGCACCTAATTATACATTTACTGGAGACCCAGGAAATAGAAGTAGTGGACCATCACAAAACGGCGGACAAAGAACTAGAGTTCTTAAGGTTCGTAAACAATTTGAACAAACAGCACAAATCGGCAAATACTACAAATCTGGGTATGAATATATCCTACCTAGAAACCCATTGTCTGAGGGTTATCAACAAACATATATTGATTCTCAGCAAGCGCCTGGTTTTTCTGGGCAGCAGTTTAGAACCATGAGCCCCATAACTTATGGCAAGCGAACTGCCTTTGAGAAACTAAAATTCTATAGAGGCACTGCAAGAGAAGATAGTTTGTTTTCAAACTCGGTACAAGGAAAGGCTGGGTCATATCTTACTCCTGCATCGATTAGAACCTGGGGAGGAGGTATTCTTGGGAGCAGAGACATCTTCTTCCAGAATATAAAGACTAGAAACTTATATGGGCTTTATCAAAAACTATTAGTTGACTTGATCGAAATGCAATTTGGTAACGAACAAACAGATTATTATTTTGTTAAGAATGGTGAGGCTATAAACAAAAAAGAACAACAGCAAGAAGACTCATCTCGAACAGCCTCTCTTATGTCCATGATGTCTAACAATGTTTTTTCGTTTGCGTTTGCTAACGCTTTTGCTGGGGCAAAAATAAAACAAAAAGCTGGAGAAGGTATTCAAGGAGATGCAGATAATATTTTCGGACAGCGAGAAAAGCTCGACGAAGGCTCTGATAACTTTGCTAGGTCAAAAAAGTTAAAAGGTGAGTTTAGTGATATTAATGATGAAGAAAACAATGAAGTACGCAACAGACAGGTTTCAAAAAATGACGAAGATGTAGATTTTAATAAATCATTTGTCACACTATCTGACCGTGCCTTATTCTCCATGTTCAAACAATTTATTATGGCACAGGAAACAGAAGCTGGTGCAAATAGCAAATTTGACTCCATAGCTAAAGTAGCTAAACAGTTTCCAATTCAGAGAGGTGATGAGGGCTTTGATGATGAATATAACAGTTGGCCTGTATCTATTCAAGCATTATATGATTTAGGTACAGGCGGTGAGGATTCAGCTAGACTGCCCGTAATAAACGTAGACAAAGACCAAGCGGATAGACTTAGAAACCAAGACAGGTTTAACTCACTAAATGTAGAAATACCAGACAGAGAAGATCCACTATCAGTGTACGACCCAATGAAAGACCCATCAAAATTCGCAGCTTTTTGGTTGAACCACAAGCAAATAGTTAGGGTAGAGTATCTTGCCAGCTTCGGCGGGGGAAACTCATATTCTATAAAAAATGAAAAATGGCTACCATTAACCATGGAAGATCTTTTCTTCGGCGGCTTTCGACAATTTGAACGAGGCTTCTCCAGGAGATTGGGCGATGAAGAACAATCTGGGCAACAAGAAGCCCAGGCGGCTCGCCGGGCAATGCAAGGAAATATTCAGGCAATGGATTACCTAATTTGCAGATTGGTGCCCTACGATTCGGGTACTGGCAAGGTTGCTGAAAACTTTGGCGTTAGAAAAATTGATACTTTTGATCTACCCATTTATGATAGATATTTTATTCTTCATCATGGATATGATTCTATTGATCAATTTCAAAACCTAATTGATACTAGAGAGCCAGACGAAATTGAACAGGGACAGCCGCTTCCTCCTCCGCCGCCACCGCCAGAACCAGAGCCCGAAGAAATAAGAAATATTGGAAGGAATGAAGAGGAAAATCAAGAACAGTTGGGTAACCAAATTATAAATATTGTAGACACCTTTGTAAGGGATATTCCAGGGGATCTAAACCCGTTGACTCTGTTGCTGGGACTAGACCCAGGTGCGGGCTCTCCCCCTCAGAAAGTAAGAAATAAGGAAATGCAAACTCCTCGCTTTATCGAACCCATTGAAGAGATAGCTCCTGTAAATATTATGGATCTCTTACTCGGTCGCCAACCACCTCAAGTCCAAGTAGAGCCAGAGGTTCGGGAAGAAATAGAAGAAAGGGAAAAAGAAGCTCCTGGTCAAAGAGAAAAAGAAGCTCCTATTCAGCAGGAGTTACGTGAAATAGAAAATTTACAATTGGAGCAAGTTGAGGTAAAACAGATCAGCAATGTAATCCAAGTAGAACAACAAGTTGAAAAAGTACGAAACGGTCTAAATAAATTTAATCCTTTCTCTCGTAATCGTGGCAAAGGCGGTGGCAACCAAGGCGGCGGTGGTTTCGGTTTTGGTAGGGGAGGTTACTAATGTCTAGAAAGATTTTCTTTTTTACCGACACCGCCATTCCTCCGGCTAGACTAATTGAGCGTGAACGTGAAGAGGGTGAGATAAGAGCAGCAATCCCAGAAATTGCAGCACTGGACCCTTTGATGGCTGCATCAAGCTTCGAGCCTGACCCGGAATTTGCTCCTAGTGAGGCTGCTGTTCAAGCAAGAAGAGAGGCAATCAATGCAAGGTATGAGGTTGACCTAAACGACATTAACGCAAGAATAGCAGAACAGTACCGCCTTTATGATCTGGGAGAAATAAACAGTTTGAGATTGGTGAATAACACACTCTTGCCTGAAAGAGCAAATATACAATCTCAACAGCGGGAAGAATTAAGAAACGTTATAAGGGACCTTACACCAAATTCTTTTCCATGGTTAAGATCAAACGATGATCTGTCTATAAGCACTAGAAATATCACCCGACTAAGGTCACCGGTTCGTGTCCACTTTGGAAGTGTAAACACGGACGGCGACGAAAGCAGTTATTCTTCCGGGGAAGAAAACAACTTATATTATAGAAGAACATATCTCGGCGGATCTTCAGGATACAGTAAACAATCAGTTATAGTCCAAGGTTTAGTCCAGCAGTGGGCAAGTGCAGAGGCATATGATGATGTTGAGGGAGAAAACGTTAGGGGCAGAGAATTCAGTGCTTATGAAGCTAGGGCGCAAACAGAAATTGAATCATTTGGAAAGTTTACTAATTTATTCAACAGAACGGTTGTTCAAACTCGTCAAGAAAAATTACGTCTTGGGATGATCTCTAACTTACAAGAACAATCCGATAGCCAATACATGAATCCATACAGTTGCATTTTGGTGCCCCTTGCTTTACAGACAGACTGGGTTAAAGATTCAAAAGTTACTAATGATTATTTAAATAGGTTTGGCGGTATTGCTGGTGTTACTTCTTTGGACGCAGAGTATAATTATCCGGCACCAGCAGAATACTATAAAGACGAAGAAACATACCCAGCTTTAGCTAATCAACCAGAGATTAATGGTGCTAGAGTCCGGACTGAAGATACATACGACTATCTTCCTGAAACCAGAAAAAGACAACTTCCACGATATGTGCAAGTAACCTTTAATAGAAGAAGTTTTGGTGATCTATCAAAGAAGATTGAGGAAGCAAATGGGTTTTCTACTTTTGTACCAAGATTGGTCGAAAAGATGTCTTCCGGCGCAGCAAGAGATTATTTTTTCAAGAGCACCTTCCAATTCTTAAACGAAGATGGATTTGTACAAACTGCCAACGAAACAGTGGGCGTTAAGGCGATTGACTTAGAATCTGAGCTTGATGGCTTTATTGAGGCTCTGACAAGCCAGGACGATCCACAACCTTTACCACCAAACTATTTTGGTTCTAGCCCTGTCGTTAAAGATGATCTTGGTAATGATGCCCCTCCTCAGCAGGACGCTTGTGTTAGTTTTTTGGATAGGCTAAAAATGGCTGCGCTACAAGCAGAAATAAAAAAGGTACAAGAAGATTTTGTTGATGATTTAAATTATGAAAAAGTTTGGAGATACACACACGATGTAAATCGCCAAGCATCTTTAAGAGCTACTAGAGAACGACTTGAACTTGATATTGCACAAGGCAGGCGACCAGCTTCTGCATTTGACCAACTAAACCCACTTGTGAAAGCTGCGGATCCAAGCAAGGTTAATCTTGATATTAGAAAACCAGAAGTTTTGTTTTATCGTGTAGATCAACATGAAGTTGATCCTATATCAAACGAAGTAAATTTAGAACCTACATCAAAGTATTATGTTCGTGGTGGCACAACAAAATATATTTATGTTGATCCACGAGTGGAATACGGGGCAAAATACAAGTATGTCATTTATGCTTATGTTATTACACCAGCACTGCAATATGAGATTGGCAAAGTAGAGCCAGTAGATCAAAGCGGCAATTTGAGACTATTTCAGATTGCCCCAGGTATAACTGGACTCACCGCCCATGCTAACCAGCCAGGAGTCTTCTCAACAGAACAAGATCCATTTCGCCTTAACCGGGACTGGCAGAATAATCAAGACACATTTAAACAAGCATATGACCAAGCGAAAGCAAACAGGCAAGCATTTCTTGGAAGCAGTGCGGCAAGGGAAGTTAGAAATGGTAATGCGAATCTCACAGAATTAAACACTGCTCTAAATATTTATCAAAAGAATCGGTTGCTTTTAGTAGAGGTTCCAATCTCTTCTATCGTATATGAGGCTGGAGGAAAAAGAGGGGTTTCGCTCCCAACAACAACTATCATTGATAGACCTCCTGTGCCTCCATTTGTGGACATTGTACCATTCAAAAATAATAGTCAACAGATTTTAATTAACTTTAACGGACAAACAGATAAGATATTTCCATCAAAAGACGTCGATGTAAACGATCAAGATAACTCTATTCCTTATATTGGTATTGAGCCAGGCGATACAGAATTGTTTGAAAACATAAGAAAAGCTCAAATGTTAGAAAACTTTGATCTACCTGAAGGTCATGTTGAATTTGCCAGTGAAGGAGAAGACCTTGAATCATTCCAAGTCTTTAGGACAACAGATGAACCAGATGCTAGAAATTTATATGCTGCATTTACAGGTAAGAAAATAACAGATGTTGTTAAAGTATTTGGGCAGGCTTATACTGACACGATTCGTCCTAATGTAAATTACTATTATACCTTTCGAGCGGTTGATAAACAAGGCAACGTATCAAATCCGACTGAAGTTTATAAAGTATATATCAGTGAAGACAAGGGGCAGGTTGTCCCTTCTATCAGGGCTTTCAAACCTAGGCGACCTCGTAATCAAAAAGATAATAAGGTCATGAGAAAGTTTATCCAAGTTAGCCCTTATATTTTACAAACAACTGCCGCAGCTTCGGAAGAAAAAATCGGAACTTTACCTGAAAAAACTTTGGGTTCTAAATTTAAGCTAAGGGTAACATCGAAGGATACTGGAAGAAGTGTTGATCTAAATTTAACCTTTAAAGCAGCAAAGATTGTCAATGCTGCTGGAACCCTAAACGAACTTGAGAGATTAAGGTATGGTCTTCTAGATACAAACCCAGCACTTGTTGAAGATAGGTTACAAGAAATTAGATCACAGTTAGTTTCAGCAGAGGTAAGACTTGAAGATTTTGACGTTCAATTGGAAGATAGACTTAGAACAATCTTCGGCGAGGGCAATTATGAATCCTTCTTGGCACAATTCCAAGGAAGGCCAGAGTAACAATAAAGTGAACAAAATGAATTTCAGGAACTATTTATTTTGATTCGTTTTATGAAAGGGAGTTATCATGTCATTCTTAGACAATAGCGGTGATATTATTTTAGATGCAGTTTTAACGGACACTGGCAGACGCCAGTTAGCGAGAGGTGACGGAAGTTTCCGAATCGTAAAGTTTGCTTTTGGTGATGATGAAGTAAACTATGAGCTATACGCTACCGGCGCAGCAGGGGCGAATAGAGACTTAGATATTTTGCAGTCTCCTGTCTTTGAAGCTTTTACAAACAACACTTCGACAATGAAGTCAAAGCTTTTGACAATCGCAAATAACAATCTTTTGTACTTGCCCGTTCTAAAGATTAATCAGAACAACAACAATCCACAATTAATGAAGGCTGCGAATACTACAAATCATGAGGCAAACTCTAGTGGATCTATTTTGATTTCTGTAGATAAAACTACTAGTGATGCGTTTAGTGCCGGTGTTGATCCTAATAAACTACCAGGGCTTTTGCTTGCCGATGGTACCTCCTATTCTGATCCTGCTAAAAACGCTCCTATTGCGCTTGACCAGGGGTTGGATAACAATGCTACGGGTGTGCAACCACTTGGCATTGGTTCGGAATTAAGAGAATCACAATACATCATCGAGGTAGATAATCGTTTATTGAGCCTTTGCCACCCAGGTAAGCCTAACAATGCTAGACCTGTGTTATCGCCAAGCTTTATTGACGACGACAATATTGCGAGTTATTTTATTTCATATCAAGGCGGTCAAGAAAATTTAGGAAACGACCAATATTTTGAACTGATTGAAACAGACAATAACGGTGCAAAGGAGCCTGGAACCGCAGTTAACGGTAGACCAGGCTACAGATTTAGATTTGGACTTAAGGCGGCTCAGGATGCTGAGACGACTGATTATTTGTTTACAACCTTTGGCAATACACTCCTATTAGCTACTGACAGCTTGGGTGCGAGTGGATTGACCACTGGATTGAGATTTATTGATACCACAGTACGGATTACTGGGTTTACTACTGGATACAGAGTAGACATCCCAGTCCGATTATTAAAGGCATTTTAGGGATTAACAATGGCTACAACTTTTAAAACACTTTTGCCCGGCGACGTTATTGACACAAGGAACAGACTTCACGAGTCAATTCCAATCACGGGAACAATCGTTTCTGGTACATATGGACCACAAGCGCAAGAGAGAAACATCAAGGATTATAGTCATGGTCTATTCCAGTCTGTTTTTGATTATCCTTTCTTGAGTTCTTCTGCTAACCATATTTTCGATCTTACGATGGGATATAGTTCAAACTCTCCTATTAGTGCTTCTAGTGTCGCTGGATACAAGCAGCAAAAATCAAAGATTAATATTTATAACCAAATGGCTCAAGTTCTTGTGGGTCATGACGCCGATGGTAACATTCGTGAATTTGATGCGGATGGTGATCTAACTGGTGGATCAAAAATTAGATCTTGCTACTTTATCAATATTTCTCGCCTTCTTGGTAAGGATGAAATTAAGAAGGGAAGTTTCCAGATTGACCTTGGGCTAGAACCAAACTACGACAAAGCGTTTAGTGCTTCACTTAGTATCACTGATACAAATGCTGAAACAACATACAAAACAAATTCACCAGCAGGTGAATATGGTATTCTTAAAACCAATACTCTAACTGGTGGGCCATCCACTGGTAACGAAACCAGAGCCGTTGTATCTGCAAGTCACAACGTTGGTCTTATTTTCTATCAAGCTGGCGTTGTTGTGTTGAGTTCTTCGATTTTCCACAACAATGTTAAGGGAGACACTTCGATTGCTGGACATGGTATTCTTGACGAAAACCATTTCCCAGAGATGGATATGACACATACTGCATCAGTCGCAGGCTTCTCCGAGCCAGGACCACTTAACTCAATCTTTAGGTTGTTTGCAAGCTCATCGATTTCAGGTGCTTGTAACGCATTCCGCCACAGACTTGGTAATGTTTCGTTTAACAATACTACTGAACTAAACTCGACAATCTACTTTTGCCGAGCAAACGCAAATGAGTTTAACTATAGCAGTAACCCAACTTACCTCAAAGATAGTAAGATTCGTGTGAAGGCAGATGATTCAAGAGCGGAACCTGTATCCTATATTACAACAGTCGGATTATATGGTCCTAACAATGAGTTGTTGGCTGTAGGTAAATTAAGTGAACCTCTCAAGAAAACGCCAAGCAATGAGTTGACCGTTCGAGTGAGGCTGGATTACTAACGGAGGTGCAGAATGTCGTACCTTCGTCAATTTGGCCCAAATGACATATATGTAAACGAACTGCGAACACATCCACAATATGAGTTTGTGATGTGGAACGGTACCGAATACTTAAACAATAGAAAATATGAAGGTGTCGATATTAAGACAGGCACCGTTAATTTATATGAGTACAATGTAAATCGAGCAGCCGGCGAAGCCAGGATTTTTCCTTTTGTGGAAAAGGGCGGAGGATTAATCCGCCTTAACTCAACACCCGTGTCAAGCTTTACAGGCTCCACTTATGGGTCAACAATCCAAGGTGAGTATCCTCTTACCGCATCTATTGCTAGACAGCTTTTCGATTCCTCTGATGGACTTGGCGCAAGCGAAAGATTAAGATTACATGCCATGAGGACAACTTTTGATTATTACAAATATTTGTCACCTGTATATGATTATGAAACATATTATTCTGGGAGCACAGTCAACTTAATTTCAATCCCTAGTATAATGTTTGGCTCTAGGATTAAGCCTGGCAGTCTTGACTTAAAAATATTCCATAGTGGTACTCTCGTTGGTAGAGCAAAAGATATTAGAAGAAATGGAGAACTCATTTGCATTACAGGAAGCAATTCAGGATCTGTTGTGGGAGTGGCACTTTACGGCGAGGGCTTCTTGGCACTTACCTCAAGTGATACAGTAGCTGCCGTCAACGACACTTACACGGGTACTGCTGCTCGTGTAACTGCGAGTTGGATTTATTTTGGGTCACACCACGCTGGCACCAATAAGCCTAGAGAAACTGTTTTTTCCTTAGAGTTTAAAGGTACTCATAGAATGCCGGTTGTTACAATGATGGCACATGCAGAAAAAGGTGTTTTGAATAATTCTTCTAATCCAACGTTTATCTCTAGCAGCGCAAGCGGCAGTATAAGATCTATCTCAAGAAGTTCCTCTAGTTTTTCTGAAGATGATGAGATCCCTATTAAGAATGTTGTGCAGAGTCCGTTTGCAAATTCAACCGCTAGTTTTGAAAAACAAACATATATTTCAAAGGTTGGAATTTATGACGAGCAAAAGAACTTGATAGCTGTTGCAAAACTTGCACAACCGGTAAGAAAGAAAGAAGAAGATTCTTATACATTTAAACTTAAGCTTGACTTGTAATATACTATAAGCTATGATACTTGGACTAGATATTTCAACCAGTATAGTTGGTGTTGCAATCGTAAACCCAGAAACCAAAGAACTGGTTGTCAGCGAGCATATTGACCTGACAAAAATTGACAGTGTTTTTTCAAAGGCTGAACTTGTTGGGGCAGAACTATGGCAGATTGGCAATAACCATGCTATCAAAGACTTGTTTATTGAAACTGCTCTTATGAAATTTATACCTGGGAGATCCAGGGCAGATACAATTGTAAAGCTTGCAAAGTTTAATGGTATTGTTTCTTGGATGTGCTATGACACATTTGGTTTGAATCCAGTGTACCTAAATGTTAATACAGCTAGATCACTTTACGGTCTTTCCTTTCCTCGTGGGACCAAAGGACCCAAAAGGAAGAAGATGGTTGTTGAATCAGTTATAGAAAAAGAAAAAACAGCTTTCACCTATGAAATGGCTCGTGGGGGCAAGAATTATAAAAAAGGCACTGACGACCGAGCCGACGCTGTTGTTATAGCAAGAGCAGGCGAGTTTCTGTTGCGGAATGAGAACAACGAAGGATTTCTATCCGAGAAGATAGTTTTAGTTGATTAAGTAACTATTTACTCTGCGAGGTTTGTATTTCATGAAGACAACTAAAGATAAGCTTACACAAAGAGTATTAGAAAATCTTAAAACGATTCAACGGAAGAAAGAGATTCAAGCTACCATTGAAGAGATTCTAGCTGATTCAGATAGTGAAATTCTGGATGAAAAAAGCAAGAGAGGTCGTCGCCAAAAGAAGAGAGCAAGACAGCAAGCCAAAAAAGAAAAAGCTAAAACTGCTAAGGCTGCGGAAGCTGAAAAAGAAACTAAAGCCCCAGCCGAAGAGAAGCCCGCTGCTTTTGTAGATCCAGCCGAACCTGCCGAGGAAGATCCAAAACCTAAAGATGAGGAGCCAGCAAAGGCAGAACCTGAAGAGGCTGCTGACGGAGAAGAAGCTCCCGCTGAAGAGCCAGGTGAGCCTGCCACTGAACAACCGGCTGCTGCTGGCGCTGAAGACATGTCCTTTGGTAATTTTACTGACGTGGCTCAGGGCGCAAAAACTTTAGCATCTACTGTTATTCCTCAGCTTAAGGCATTATCAGATTTCCTTAAGAATTCCGATAATAAAGACCTTTCTTTTGTGGGTAAAGAACTCGTCGGGCTAAACAAAATGTTTGATGAAAAATTAGGCTTTGTTATGAAGGCATCATCCAAAGCAGCTACCGATGCTAAAGAGGAAGGACCTACGGCAGCGGCTGCTGAGGTACCAGCGGAACTAACCGATGATCAAAAAGAAAACATGAGCCCAGAGGAAATAAAATCTTACGAGGATAAAAGGGCAGAAGCCCAAGCCGCTGCTGGCGACAGGGGACCTAGAGGACCCGGCGCAGCACAAGCAAGCGCCACCGGGGGTAGTGCTGCTGAGAAAGCAGCCATGGCAATGAGTCCAGAGCAGGAAGCCAAACTCAAGAAAAATGCCGCTGCTGAAAAAGACCCACAAAAGAAGAAGGCAATTGTGGCGGCACTAAATGCAAAAGCAAAAGTTAATAAACTTAATGCAATTCATAAATCGCTGATGCAAAGAGATGAGTCAGCGTTTGGTAAAACAACAGAGGCAAAAACTGATGCTCCTGATGATTACTATTGGAAGAAGTATGGACCTCACCTTGATCGTCAATTCACATTTGATATAGCAAAAGCTAATTCGCCACTTGATGTTACTAAATCTGTCAAGAAGAGGGGCGTCGATCAAGTACCTGAAAGATTAATTGGACGAGGGGTTGCTAGTGGTAGAGAGATGCTAAACCCAGCAGAAAAAGAAGAACTAACTGCATTTAGTAAGAAGCTAAGCGATATGGATGAAAACATCTTTAAAACTTGGGTCCAATCTCCCAAGATGAAAGCAGCATGGAAAAAAGGTGAAGCGGAACAACTTACTGCGCAGAAGAAATCGAATCTTAGAGCCGACCCTAGGCAAACAGAATTTGCAAGCATTTATGATCCAAAGACTGGAGAGTTGACTCCTGAAGCGAAGCAGGTTGTAGATGGAGATCTTCCAGAGTGGTATACTCCACCTGAAGGTTTTGATGGTTCAAAATATAAAGATTTAGCAGGCGGAGCATAAAACATGAGTAAGATAACAGAAAACAAGCTTAGACAAGTTATTCGTGAGGAGAGAAGTAAGATCCTCACAGAATCTGATCTTTTTGATATTGTGTTAGAAGAAACCGTCGCTGTATTGCGAGAGCAAGATTTAGAGGCGAAAGCAGAGAAAGTTGCCCAGGCGGCTGAGAAAGCAAAAGAAAAACTAAAATCAGTAGATGTAAAAGGTAAGGCAGAAAAAGCAGCTAAGATGGCAGACAAGGTAAAAGGAAAACTCAAATCTGGAGCCAAGGGTATCAAAGCGGCAATGAAAGCTCGATCCGGCGCTAAAGCAAAGGTTAATAAATCTAAGGGCGCTGTCGCTAAAGCAAAGAGAAAAGTTACTCACTCCGCCCCTGGTGCTCTTGCAGGAGAGATTGGCAAGGATGTTTCTGGCGCAGCCGGTGATGCTGCCGCCGGAGCAGCAGGAATTGCAGCTAGAACTATTGGTGGCGCTTTTGGCATGGGTCAGGCAGGCAAGGCAGTTGCCGATGCTTTTGGTAAGGCTAGGGAACGACGAAAAGCAGACGACGCTGACCTCGGCGATAAAGTAGACAGAAATGTACAGTTTGATACTAAAGGAACAGATACCAGTAAAACTAGTACCGGCTTCTTGAAAGATGATCCAGAAGAA
>Ga0209634_1001617_pt1 | contig 16364 bp, 18 predicted proteins | sample LinPmetageLP40_FD_184043 | JGI IMG/M metagenome (GOLD analysis project Ga0209634, IMG submission 184043) | Marine viral communities from the Pacific Ocean - LP-40 (SPAdes) (version 2) | ecosystem: Environmental > Aquatic > Marine > Oceanic | place: Pacific Ocean | collected 2010-08-26
TTCGTTTATCACCGGAATAATGTATGGCAGGGACATCATTAACCGCAGGTTTTGTAAAATAAGTGATGCTACTGTACATAATTTTAGTGGTTTTTAAAACAATCCAACACGACGCTTCAAATGTTATATCTAGTAATATTGATATCATTTATATATATAAAATAAACATTTTTAATTGATTATTATTAGAATTTTTATAAAAACATGAGTTTGTCAGTTCAAAGGTTGTTGAACTTTGCAGGTGAAGCGTCCATTAATTCTGATTTGAAAATTAAGCATGGTGCAGTGATAGGAAAGGGTTCAAAGAAAATTGTATGTGGGCATAATCATAGCAGGACAAAGCATGGTCGTAACTTGAGTTGTTCATTTCACGCTGAAATGGATGCAGTCCTGACTTGGTGTTCGGTTGTGTTAAAAGGTAAAGACATACAGTGTCTTTTATGACCTTCAACGGATAGCAAAGAAATATGATTTGTATGTAGTCAGAAATAATAATAAAAACAGTACATATCAAGAATCACAACCATGTATTTATTGTCAGGATGTATTGATTAGATTTAATTTTAAAAATATAATTTATTCAAATAATGATGGTAATTATACAAAAATAAGAGTGAGAGATTTGAAATCTACTCACTACTCACGTGCCCAAAAGTTGTTGAATGTAGATGATAAAGTGAATATTAAGCGATTTCTTAAAAAATAATTTTTTTTAAATAAAATGTATATTTATGGTGTTTATTTAAATAAAAAAATGGTATTTACATCAGCAGATATAGAAAAAGTGTATGATTATATACATACGGTATATAATAAAAATAGTTTGGATAAATTTAATGTGCATTATTATGGAAATGATTACGTGACACATTATACAAATAATACAGATGGGTTGTATATAATAAGAGAAAAGAAAGATTTTATAAAAAATAATATAATAAATTTGTTGAAAACTAAGAATAATTCTAAAATGACTGTTGAAAAAAATACAGTTCTTAAACAAGAAAAAGAAACTGATAGAAGAAAACCTTATAGCAGTGCACAAAAATTTAAATCAGGAACAATGCGTTCAGGGTTGGATAATAACAATTATATTGTTGAAAAAAATGATAAAAAAATGTGGAAATTATTAAACGATTTTTAATAACAAATATTAAAAAATGTGTGACCATATTATAGAAGAAAATGAATGTGTTAAATGTGGAATGATTGTTGAACATTTTTTTGATACAAAAGAATGTTATTCATCAAATTATCCAAAGATAAGTACAAATAAGATAACAATATTAGATAATATTAAAATACCTGATAATGTTCGCGAAAAAGTAATAGAAAATATGATAAATAAACAAAAACAAACTGGTAAAAAAGTTAGAAATGATTGTAAAAATACATTTATAGAAATTTATAATGCTTATTTAAATTGTGGTATAAAAGATTTTAATCCTAGTGATATATCTAAACAACTTCATTTATCAAGAAAAGATGTAAATTGGTGTTTAAAAGTAACATCAGGAACTTGTTTACGTATTTTAGATTATAATCTTTTTACATCTATTGTAATTCTATCTCCTATAGCATATGTTAAACCTTTATGTGAAAAAAATAGTATTGTAAAATATGAAAAAGAGATTGAAAAATTAGTAAAAGATATACTAATAAAAAAAGATATATTATATTCTTCTAGACCTGAATATGTTGTATGTGCAATTATAAAAAAATATTGTGAAAAAAATAAAATTACGATAAAAAGTTTTACTAAATTAAATAATATTTCTGATAATGCATTAAAAAAAACTATTGATGATGTAATTGAATTTTTTTAATTTTTTAATTTTATATATATATAAAAATGTTTGATATTGTTGGTAAAAAACTCACAATTACATCTCATAATTACAGCAGTTTATATTATATTTTTATTGCTTTTATTTTACTTTATATTGTTTTGGTCTTTGATAATTATGACACATTAGACATTGAAGACGGTGGTAAATTGTGTTTTTTTGTTTTAATTTCAAGTATATTATTATTTATCATTTCCATAATTATTAAACCCAGAAATGATGAAATTTCTTTATATTGTAATATATTTTCTATTCTATTATTATTTGTAAGTATCTTTACTTTATTTGTAACTTATGATAAATATGAAATAAGAGATAATTTTATGACAGACCCTGTTACTATCGGTATTCTAATTCTTTTCATTTTCTGTATTATCAATTTATTTAACGAAGATGTAGAAAATAAACAAAATTCACCCATGTTTAATTCATATGACATATTCACACAACAAACAGGACCTTTACAACAAACAGAAACTAATTCAGCACCTTTACAACAAACAGCACCTTTACAACAAACAGAAACTAATTCATCACCTTTACAACAAACAGCACCTTTACAACAAACAGAAACTAATTCAGCACCTTTACAACAAACAGCACCTTTACAACAAACAGCACCTTTACAACAAACAGAAACTAATTCATCACCTTTACAACAAACAGCGCCTGAATAACCTATTTTTTATAAAAAATGTATATAATAACAGCAGCAATTAATAATGTAATTACAATTGATGTCATATTATCTTCTGTGCTTAGATAATTATTTAAATCTTCTATAGTGTATGTTTCATAATTAGACATGGTAATATCTTTGTGTTTTATTTTTATTTTTTCAAAACCTTTCTCTTTTAACTCTTCTAATAACTTTTTATCTATATCTTCCGGAGAACCAATCATATATATTACAGCACAAGAATTATTTTTGACTTGATCATTATTTGATAAACTTGTTAATTTATTACTTTCTATATCATATGTATATGATATATAATTATCTTTATTGATGGGACATGCACCTGAACTTGATATACATCCTTTTAATAATTGAGCAATACTTCCAGGTACACTTTGATCTTCTATATCTAAATGTTTTGAAACTTCTATTCTTACATCCTCATACTCAATTAGTTCTGCGTCAACCATTCTCTTAATATCCATTAATTTTTTATTGGTTTCCTCGTCTATTTCGCTTAATGTTTTATCTCTCACATCTTCGTGTAAAAGTTCAGCTATTATTGTACTAAATTCGTTATCATTTAATATTCGTATTGACATTTAAATTTAGTTTTTATTAAAATCATAAATTTCTATGGTATAAATGATTTTATAATTTTTTTTAACAAAAATGGATACATTTATTTCTACATTAGCTACTAATAAAAAACTACCTCATCTTCCGATAGAATTAATTTATAAAATTTATGATTTAACTGATATAAAATTATATATAAAAAATAACCCTCATCCTATTTATATACTATATAAGACTATTGATGTAAATACATGTTATCAAATTAATAATATTATTGATTCATATACTAAAAATAGATTTAGAAGTAAATTTATCTCCGATGAAGCATTTGATTATTATTACTGTGATATATTTAAATGGACATGGAGAATTGGTGTATTAATAAATAAAAATTAAAAATAATTTTTATTTAAATGACATGTGTACCTGACGGGATTATTAAATCATTAACTGATGAAGACTTTCATAAACTAAACATGAAACCACTTGTAAACGCAAAAGATTTTATGAAGAGTATAAAAAAATACAACAAACCAACACCCAATATTACAATTCAAGGAATATAATTAACAAAACAAGAAATGGAAGAAAATTATAAACGAATTGATGAAATAGATACAAATAAATTACATAAAGGTTATTTATGTAGTAGTTATGACCCATTATTAAATTTAATTTGTGAATTATTTAATCTAAATATAGATATGAATTTTAACGGACATAAAATAGAATATAGATATAAAAAACAATCAACTAGATTAGTTCATTATTCATGCTCTAAAAGTCATTTTACATTTAAACCCAATAATAAACAAAAATCAATAACTCAATCAAACTATATAGAACCGATACAAAATAAAAAATCATATATCATTTTAATATTACTTGGTCTATCTATACTAAGTTTAGTTCTTATAATACGATACAGGAATAACATGTAATTTTAATTTAATTGTTCAACAAAGTGAATAATACCTAATCCATTATCATCAATTAATTTAAGACGCGCTATATAATTAGCAAGTTCTTGAATATCTTTAACTTGTTCTTCAAGAAATTCATCTAGAAAACTACAAAAATTCGGGTCATTATTCTCGGACGCCGTAGCATGTAATGCTAGAAGTTTTTCGTTTACAGATTTTTCTAATACTAATGATAAATTAAATGCGTCTAATACAGTCTGATGTTCGTTTACTAATTCTGGGACTGGTAAAGTATGTAATTTAATTACACCTCCCCGCGTGCATTGATATTTCATCATTTTATCTGCGTGTTCTCGTTCTTCTAACGATCTCGCATTGAAGAAATCACCCAATTTCAATAAACCAATATCTGTTCTATAAAAATACGAAGCTAATAAATGGTAATGGTAACTTGCTTGATATTCTACTTTTATTTGATTGTTTAATGCATCTTCACAATTAGAATTCCAGTTTTGACGATTCATTTTATAGTAAAATTTATTATACTATTTTAATTGTAACTTATTTAAAATGAATGTATTTTTGGATTTTTTCTTAAAAAAGGATACACATGCTGATTTATTATTATATAATGAATTAAACTTATCAATACATTATCCAAGAAATATACACTTTGATTTCTTTTATTTGCTGTTGACGGATAAGATACATGAAAGATTTGATAATTTAGATATCATAGGTCAAAATGTAAACGGAGATTCACATACTATCGCTACATTCTATAAAAATAGTCATTACACCGACGCATTAAAAAATTTATTAACGTCATCAGATTTCATTAATAATATTTTTATATACGTAAAATTTGATAAAAAGTTAGATGAAAATTCGTGGAATTTATTAATTAAAACATATTTAACACCCGAGTATATGGATACATTATTTACATTACCTAAATTACCTCTCTATTTATACAATATTATCAAAAATAGTTTTGAAAAAAACTACAAACATAAATTATCAATTGAACCTCAACAAAATATACTTACCAACATAGAATACAAAACAAAAAGGAATTTGTATAATTACCAAAAATTAAATGTTGAATGGATGAAGAAAAATGAATCACAGAATCAACTTTTGCTTAAACAACCCTTATCTCAACATAATATATATATTATACCATCTATTAACAGAATGTTATTGCTAGATTCATCAAAAAATATCATAAATGACTATATGTGCACTAAACTACTATATAATTATTCGGGCGGTGTATTATGTGATGAAGTGGGATTAGGTAAAACATTGAGTATGATTACATTAATTAATGAAAAAAGAGGTGGAACAACATTAATTATGTGTCCATCACGATTATGTTTGCAATGGAAAGACGAAATAGAAAAATCAAGCGATTTAAAGTTTAAAATGATAACAAATATTAGCCAGTATAAAAAATTAACAATGGTACAAATGAAAGAATATGATATAATTATAATAGCATATACATTTTTTCTGAATAAAAATTATATTAGTTTCAGTCACGATGATTTAACAAATCCATTGTTATTACATAATTTTAGATGGAAACGTGTTATATTAGATGAAGGGCATGAATATTTAAAAACATGTAAGAAAAAAAATGATATCTATATTAATTCCATGTTATATAAACTAAAAACAAATTACAAATGGTTATGTTCGGCAACACCATTAAATACGTATTTCTCATTTAATTATGTAATCAAATTTTTAACATCAAAAGATATAAATATTTTTAAACATACTCATCAATTACATTATATTTACTCTGAATTATTTAGAAGAAATACTAAAGACTCTATAAAAAATGAGATTGCTATACCTAAACCAATAATACATACACATATTTTGGAATTTTCATCTTTAGAAAAAAATATCTATGACAGCGCTGTAAATAAAGAAGAAAAAAAGCAATATTGTAATCATATCTTAGTCGATGATACGACTACTAAATTATTCGGTAGTTCACCAGAGAGTTTAGAAAACATACATAAGAAAATGACTATTTATTATAAAAATAAAATTGATACATTGGAAAGAAAATTAGAAACACTTACCCCTATATCAAGTGATTATGATAGTATTATACAAGATTTAAGTTTGTGCAGACAAAAATACAATGTATTTAGTTCTTTAGACGATGAAATGAAAAAAAATGAAACCTGTCCTATATGTTTAGATGAATTAAAAGATTTAGTCAAAGTCATTACACCCTGTGGTCATTTTTTCTGTTCTTCATGTATGAAATCTATTGATTCTACACATATTAATCGTTGCGCTATATGTCGTACAAGGTATACACTAAAAGAATTGAATGTTATCAAGGAAACAAATGATGATAAAAAACTAGGAACTAAAATTACATTTCTATTAAATAAATTAAAAGAAATAATGAAAATCAATGAAAATAAAATTATCGTTTTTTCCAGATTTGATGCAATGTTAAAATTATTAAAAACTATTTTTGATGAAAAAAATATTGAAAGTGTTTTTATCAATGGTTCCATCTACGTCATGAATTCTAAACTAGAAAAATTTAAAAAATCTAATGTTAATATACTGTTAATGAGTTCAGATAAATACCCATCTGGATTAAATTTAATTGAAGCAACACATATTGTATTGCTTGATAGTATGTCTAATAATACTAAAGATATTTACACTATGGAAACACAAGCAATAGGGAGAGCAGTTCGTTTAGGTCAAAATAAAAATATAATTGTTGATCGTCTTATCATAAAAGATACAATTGAATATGAAAACTATAACTATTATAAAAAATTAAAAAATAGTATAAATTGAAGTAATGTATAATAATCTATTACAAAAAATATGTTCTCAACTTATAAAAAAAGTTTATCACCGTTATATCATTCTAAATTTTGGAAACAAGGTTATTTAGTTATACCCAACTATTTTTCTATCAAAGAAAGTGAAAATATTAAAAATTGGGCTGATAGATTAGAAAAAATAAAGGAAGAAAAAGGAAAAACAATGATTTATTATGAACGTGATAATTTTAGAAATAAAAAAATATCTCGTATTGAAAATTTTATAAATTATAATAGAGATATTAAAGATTTTATATACAACAGAATTACTCCAACTATTAACGAAATTTATCAAAAACCAATGGTTTTATTTAAAGAAAAAATGAATTTGAAAAAAGCTTACGGTAAAGGATTTAAAGCTCATCAAGACCAACCAGCGTGGAACGATTTCCCACCGTCCAGATATGTATCGGTTGCCTTGTTTGCAAATAAAACAAATAAAAATAATGGTTGTTTGGAATTTTCCAAAGGTAATCACACTAAAGGTATATTAAAAAATAATATACAAAATAGGAGTGAATTAAACACAGATATTGAGAATAATTTAAATTGGGACTATATTGAAACAACACCACGAGATTTATTACTATTTGATTCTTTTGCTCCTCATAGGAGTAAATCAAATAAAACAGATACCGATAGAAGAATTTTTTATTTAACTTATAATTCTAAAAAAGAAGGAGACTATTATCAAGAATATATAAATAGAAAAAGATTAGAATTTCCACCTGAAATAGAACGCGAAAAAGATAAAGAATATAAAATTATAGGTTCAAAATATAATTTAGCAAATCCTATAGACTAATATAATTTACTTGATTAATTTATCAATCATTATTTTACCATTTTTATTAAAATCATATTTTTTAATAAATTTGTCGATATTTATTTTTAACGTAATTTTACCCATTTTACCACATGAAGTTTTTTCTGATTTTAAGTAGTTGTTTGGTAATTCTTTAGCTAAATTTACAGCTAAATTTTTTTTCCAAGGTGCTATTTGGTACCACACTGTTTTTTTCATCAACAATCCGTCGCTTAAACTTTGGTCACCTGTTAATAATACATCTTTTACACTGCCTTTCAAAATAGAATTAAATTTAGTTATAGCAACAGGTAATATATCACATCTTATTGTTAATGTATTATTTTTCTTTCCTTCTTGAAGTTCAAATACACCTTCTTTAGATTTTAAAACAACACGATCATAATAGTCTGATATACTAGTTATTATCTCATCTTCAAATTTAGATGATGATTTCATTTCTTCATCTATCCACGGTGGTACAACAATATCAAAATTTTTATATACTTTACTGTATTTTTCACATATCATACCCATATAACTCAAAAAACATTTTTTTGCATTTTTAATATATACCACGTCAGCAATATAAACCAACGTATATGGATTCTTTATCGATTTTGATTTCGGCATAGTAGTTTTACTAAATAATAACCCTAGTTTATTTTTACCAATACCTAATTGAATATCAGTTTTATAAAAACCATTGTATTCACTCACACTAAATGTATTTTCTTTAGTAGCGTAGGGTATACATTTCTGAAAAAATTTTAGATTAAATTTATCATTAATTACAGGTATGCAAAACATGTAATCAAATTTAATTTTTCCCTTGTATCTTATTTGATTATGATTCAAACACTCTGTTCTATTTACAGTTGTTTCTAATTTTAGTACCTTTTTATTAAATCCCAATTGTTTAAATTTTTCAGGTGTTGTTGATAAAATATGTACACTCATAGTTGGATACCATTTTTTTAAACATTCATAAAATTTTTTTGTTACAATAATATCACCAAATCCATTGCAAGGCATATTAAATAACCCAACAGTTACTTTTTTATTATTCTTAGGACTTTTATTATTATTCTTAGGACTTTTATTATTATTCTTAGGACTTTTATTATTATTCTTAGGACTTTTTTGTAACAGTTTTTTACCAATTTTACCACTTTTTAAAACACATCTCCCAGATGCCGGATTTACTATTTTAGTTGATGGGCAAGATTTCATTTTATATAATAAATTTTTTATTTTGTAATAAATAAATGTAACAACATTAAAATTATAGTATTATCTGTTAATATTATATTTGTATCGGGTGAAGGTTCAGCATTATAAATAGAATAAATAATACAACATAAATCGGATTTACATATAATACTTTTGGTTTTTACTTTATAATTCAGTGATTGTTCCTTGCAATAAGATTCGATATCGTTGTTTTTACAATAGTAATGGTAACAATTATTATCAGAAAAATAGATGTAAGATATATCTTGTTTTTCTAAATTAAAAATAATAGTGTGTGTATCCAAATCTAAGATGGTATTCTTATCAAAACGTTGGATTTTTAGTTTAGGTTTTTTGAATAAAGATGAATTTAATGAAGATATCATAGCATCAACCTTGTCTAAATTTTCAAATATAAACCGATTCAAAGTGTTGGTGTATAGTTTGTTTTTAATTCGGTCTATGTAATCGTCATTGTGTTCTCTGAATAAATCGATAATGTGTGATTCGATAGATTTATATATCTGTTGTCTGAATTTGTATTCTTTATCTCCTATGACAGAACTTTTATCCACCGTAGATTTGATAGAATAAGGAAATTCTTGTTCTAATTTTTGTTTTCTAATTTGAGATAATTCTTTAAAAAATTCATCGCATAATACATTTTTAGATTTGTTTTGATACTCAAATGAACTTCTAAAATGAAGTAAGACCTCTTTTATGTTTAAGACATTGAAAATAGAGAAAAGGTTGTAATTTTTTGTTATCTGGTCGTAAATATAAAGTAAATCTTCTAAATAGGCACAATGATTAAAATTTGTATTGCAACCGATAATATGAATACTGGATAAATAGTTTAAAACTTTATTATTTTTTTCAACCCCGTAATAATTTAAAGAATAATTTATTGCAAATTCAACGTAATTTTCTTTAGGGACATTTTTACAAAATACAGTTTGTTCATCGCTACATTTTTTGGTCAATAAACTTAAAATTTGAATTATAATTTCAATACTCATAAACAAGACTTCCACTTTATATTTGGATTTATCAAAAAAATCTTCAATCTTTGTCATGCAGTAAGAAAATAACTCATAATCTATATACGGTATAATGTAATTGCTTTCATGTTTAAAAGTACAAATTGATTTTAAATCTTCTTTAATATAGGGCATTTTAATCAAACATTCAGAACTAATTCGTTGTTTAGGTGTTATTTTTAACATAGAACTAATCAAACTATGTAATTCATTCAATTCAATAAAATCATGTATGTTTTTTTTTGTAATATCAGGATTTATTTTTTGAAAATCAGATTGTGCGGATGTCAAAAATGAATTAATAACAGTTTCATTGACAGAAGAATGTAAATTATATCTTGTAGTTAAATTTGGTTTTAAATCTGTTAAGGCATTCTGACACATTGATTTATAATGAGGGATAGAATAATCATCGAGAAGAGATGACTTTTCAAAATTAAAACAATGAAGAATTGTAAATCCAAGCGACCATATATCCGATTTTTCATTATAGAGATAATGTGTGTTGTTTTCTTGTGTTAGTAATTCATAGGGCACATATTTATGGTCACCTCGTATTTTTTTAAGTTCAACACCTTTTTTGGAATCGTCAACCCTTACACTTAAACCAAAGTCAGTCAAAGTTGGAACACATGTATTATTTTTTATTTCGTACATAATAGTAGATGGTTTGATATCAAGATGTAAAAACCCTTTGTTATGAAGACAATTTAAACCATATATACAACCAGATATTAAGTCACGTACATGTTTATTTGACATAGTATCAAAATTTGTAAGATGTTTTAAATTTTGAATTTTGAATGAAATTGAATTTGTTATAGTATCACGGTGTAATTTAGATAATGATTTAGTTATGTATTTATTATCCATTTTTGATAAAATTAATAAATCATTAAGTGATGTATCGTTAACTGATATTGTTTTAGTAGTGTGTGTCATCATTTTATTATGGTAAATTTTTAAAATTATCTAATAAAAATATTGTATGTTCGCCAAAATCACTAATTTTATGTGTTAATTTTAATTCGCCATCCTTGTTGGAATAGACTTTAATAATACTGTAAAATGTAGTTCCAGATATTTTGCATAGTGCTTTGATAATATTAATATTCATTTTTGTTTCATAACAATTGTTACCGATGATGCCCCAACTAGATGATTTAATATTTTCATTATTATTATTTTTACCAACAATTAATAACCCGTGTTTGTACACTTTAAAAATGATAATATCAACATCACCTCTAGACATTGCTTTCATGGTTGTACAAAATTGATTTATATCTACTTTAGCATTTGGTATTTTATCGTTATTTAAATGCGATATATCATTTTCAATTAATTGATATGATACTTTGGGTAAATACGATCTTTCAATTGTTAAACCTTTTATTTCTATTGATATATCCTCATTGTCTTTTAATTTAAAAATGCGGACACTGTTACTTTTTGATATTGATTTGAATATATTTTTTAATTTATTAATATTAAATTGTTCAACGTGACATGCTTTATTTTTTTTGTTTTTAGGTATCGTTGACAGGGCTGTGTTTAAATAATAATAAATAATATCATCTGTAAATATTTCCATATCACTTATAATTTCTTTACCATTATCTATTATACCTGTTCTTATTGTGACACCGGTTTCTTTAAAATATATTGGTATTACATTCACAACTAACCGGTCATAGATTTCAAATAATTGTCTAAATACATAACCATTTGTTATTTCCATATTAAATATATATTTAGTATTTTCCTTCATATTTTTAATAATTAATGTTTAAATGAATAATAAATTGATTATTTATCAAAATAAATTGATTATTTTATCAAAAATAAAAAAAATGAAAATTATCTTTGTGGAAGGAAATATTGGTTCCGGCAAATCATCTTTTTTGAATAAAATAAGTGACTATGTAAAAAAAAATAACTTACAAAAAATTAAATGTATTCAAGAACCTGTTGATATATGGAAAAACATGATTGATAAAGAGGGTAAAAATATTTTAGAATATTTTTACGAGGACCCAAAAAGAAATTGTTACATGTTTCAAACCTTTGCTTTTATTTCTAGATTAGAACATTTAGATAATCTTCAAGATGATTATACGTATATTATTGAACGTTCTGTATTATCTGATAAAAATATTTTCGCATTAAATTGTTATGAAACAGATTTAATGACTCATATGGAATGGTTGACCTACAATACATGGTTTGATTGGATGCATACTAAATATTCTCATGTATTTAATAAATCAAAATTTTTGTACATTCAATGTGAACCCGAAATATCATTTGAAAGAATTCAGAAAAGAAATAGAATGGAAGAAAAAGATATTTCTTTAGATTATATTAAACTAATCCATTCCAAACACGAAGATTGGCTTGTAAAAAACACAAATACTAACGTTATTATTGTCGATGGAAAACAAAATTTATTAGATGATCAAATCTTTAAAGAATTTATGAATAATTTTATCCATCAATTATAAAAAAAATTTAATTAAAATGTCAAACATATTTAGTTTAATAGATAAAAAAGTTGAAGTAACATCTGATACGGTTAACAATGATATAAGAACTGCAATAGATAATATAGATACTAATTATGTTAGGAATGTCCATGCTGGTGATGGAATTAAAGTTAACACAAATGGTTCTAACAGAAAAACAATTCGTTTAGATGCTAATTTAAATCACTTAAAAAATGTAAATACCAACCCAAAACATAATAGTTTTTTATATTATGATAAAAATAATAAAGAATGGTCTTCCAAACAAATAACTAATGATGGAAGATTGGGTAATATAGTCCAACATGGAACATCCTTTAAAACCATAGGACCTAGTTTAGGCACTCATTATAAACTATTTTATGGTCCTTCCTTATTTAGTCATAATAATAGTATTGTTAACCCATATCCTGGTGCTTTACATTTTTCAGGTAGTTCCTATAATCAAGATTACCCATATAACCAACATTTTATTCAAAAAGATGTTAAGGTTACGTCAACGTCTACTAATATTTTTTTAAATGATTTGGATAGCAGTAGTTTTAATTTTTCTTTAGGGTACACCTATGTATTTAAAAATGAAGGTGTAAGTATTTGTCAAGATTTTAATGGTACACAAACATTACCTGGTTTTTGTTACAGTGATTCAGATGGCAGAGGTGTTTTATCACTTGAATTACCAACTACAACTGATGTTACAAAACAATTATCGTATTGTTATATAAAAACACAAACTGGACCTAGTCAGAGATTTTATATTGGTTTTTATCCCTATTTGTTGAATGAAACATTAATACCCAAAACATTTAATTCTGTCCCTGCAAATAATAATTTTAAATGTTATGCAGATTTAAAACCAAACGCTCTACCAGGAGAATTTGATATAAAGTTTATTTCTTTACCCAATTTAAACGGGGTATGTGTATTAACTACACCTTATACATGTTATCAATTATACGGTGAACAATCTGAATCTCTCTATGCAACATTACAAATTAATAATGGTACATCGGTTAATACCTATGATATTTCTAAAGCAGGTAGTTGTTATAAAATTGATGATGAATTACTATTTCTAAATAATAATAATCAAAGTATAAATGCAACTGTTAATGAAATAACTAATGACGGAGTATGTTTAGGTATTTCTTATGGTGGTGTTAATTCATTATTTATAACTCATTCTGACCATAATATATTAACAAATGAACCATTTATACATAATCCAATTTATAATGGTGGTACATCCGTGCATTTAATTATTAACCAATTAGTAAATCCTGAACGAAAATTTAACACTACATTATCATTATCAGATATGCCTTCAAAATACGATAATGGTAAATTTTTGTCATCTGGACCTAATGGATACGTATTAAGAAATATTGATAATACATTAAGAACAAATAAATTATTTGCTAATTCATATAATAATAAATACATTAAAAATCAAGAATTTGATATATTTATTAATACCGCAACAAGTTCAAATCCGGAATATTCAACATCTTTTAACGGTTCCTCTTTTTCATATCTCATTAATGGGCATGAAACACCGTTATTAGAACTATTGCCATCCTCGAAAGGTATCGATTATAAACTTAGAATACAGTTAACTAATGTTGAAGATACCTTTCCAGGTGCATCACTATTTCAAATATATCAATATAAAGGTACTTCACTAACAACAGATTATTATGATTATTACGATCAAACTAAATTTACTTTTGACAATTTTAACAACTATACATTACACATTGATGAAGATACACCTGATTTATTATATTATGGTATGTCTTATGCCAGAGCAGCAGATGGTACATTTAGTAATACTCTTTACGGAGGCACATCAGTAACACTAAATGACCTTTATATGGGTAATAAAATTAATATTAAAACATCTAGAAATTTTGGAGGTTGCATTCATATAAACGGTTCTCCAAAAACATTTGTTATTGACCACCCATTAGCACAAGATAGAAATTATTTAGTTCATTCCACTTTAGAAGGACCTGAAGCTGGTGTGTATTACAGAGGAAAAAGTAAAATTACATATAATAATATGGTAAAAGTAGAATTACCCTATTATTTTCACAGTCTTGTTAATGATGAGACAATTAGTATTCAATTACAACGTATAGGTAAAGATTTTAATAAACCCTTATCTTGCGAATACATAGATAATAATCATTTCTTTGTTTATGGTGAAAATGGTTCATTTTACTGGCATGTTTATGCTAAACGTAAAAATGCCGATTTTGAGATTGAACCGCTAAAAACTAGTAAACTATTTAAGAACTTCGGTCCTTATACTTATCTTGAATAGTAAATTATAATTTAATATCTTAATTAAATTATATTAACAGGCTGTCAGAAATAAACTGTCATTGTAATCTTCTTTTTTTTCATTCTCTAATTCTTTAATTTGTTTTTTAGTTGTATAATTATCCATTTTTATTTATATTTTTATTTATAAAATTATATCTAAAATAATGGTTTAATATATAAATTATTAAAATGTTTAATAATTTTACAACTTGGTGTATACATTACGACTCAATTCTTTATCCTTATTATCTAGAATTTGTAACTCTTTTTGATGAAGAACATAAACCTACATACAATCAATTTTTAAATTATTGCTATACAAATACAAAAAAATATAATAAAAACGGAATCTTATCCGCTTATATTTGTCCTTTTACTTAATATCGCGAACCGGACTCGAACCGGTGACCTTTTGCGTGTAAAGCAAACGTGATAACCAACTACACCATCGCGACGTAATAAATAAAATAATTAATTGTTTTATTTATATTTTCTTTAATGTTTTTACTATTCATCTGAGTCAGATGAACCAAATAAAAATTCTTGATAATTTTCATAAGTAACCTTATTAGTAGATTTTCTCATAGCAACGGTTTATTCGTCATTTTTAATACTCTCATTGATCATTTCTACTAAAACTTCACCGTGTTTAGTTTTATCTTTACCCCATAAACCCAATTTTTTACCATATAATTTTCTCAAATTATATATATCACCGTTTATTTGTATTTTTCCTGTAATAAGCTCTTTATACTTTAATTTTATTTCTTCATCATCTCCCTTTACATACGGATTAAACCATATTGATTCATTTAATCCATATTTAGATTTATTAGAACCAATGTAGACATTGTTATCATCCGCTAACCAATCATCAACACTCCCACTATTTTTTTTTATAATTGATTTAATATTTACAACTTTTGCTGGTTCCGGTGTTGGTTCCGGTGTTGGTTCTGGTTCTGGTGCTGGTGCTGGTTCCGGTGCTGGTGCTGGTTCATCACCATCACCACCTTCATCGGTACCCCTATCAGTAGAGTATTCATCAATCAATTTAACCAATACATCTCCATGACAACTAGCTGGTGCACACCAACACCCTAACTTCTTTCCCTTTAATTGAAGAAGTTTCTCAACCAAGTGCGATTCCTTAGATAATCTTTTTCTGATATATTCTTCATACTTAGTAATAACTTCTTCTCTACCAACATCGTCCGGTAAAGACTTATTTATAGGGAATGGATTATGAAAAACTGAGTCTTGTTTTGGATATCTCTCATTACTTCCATCTATGGTGATAAATACAACACCTTTTCTACCAATATAAATATTATTGTCATCTTCAGCCCATTCCTTTAAATTCTGGTATTCTGGTCTTATATAAGCAACTTTCACATTAACTACAGTTGTGAGTTCAGGTTCTGGTTCTCTTATTTCTTTAGGTATAAGATTATTAATTAAAGTATCAACATGTGTATTTTTTTTCCATTGTGCTTTATCTTTAATTCTAAATCGTTCCCATACAGGTATCA
>Ga0209634_1001618_pt1 | contig 16357 bp, 21 predicted proteins | sample LinPmetageLP40_FD_184043 | JGI IMG/M metagenome (GOLD analysis project Ga0209634, IMG submission 184043) | Marine viral communities from the Pacific Ocean - LP-40 (SPAdes) (version 2) | ecosystem: Environmental > Aquatic > Marine > Oceanic | place: Pacific Ocean | collected 2010-08-26
CCGCCGTCTTTAAAACCTTTTAGTTTTAAATATTCTTTTAACATGAATTCGTCTTCTGGAAACATACCTGGATTTTTAAGAATTTTATCTAAGTTTTTAAATGATTTAGTTGTTTGTTGTATACGAGGATCTCCTAAAGATCTAAATAAAGCTGATTTTTCTCTTCTGTCAAAGATTGCATCTGAATATGCCATTAACATATCTTCTTGATCTTCATCGTCACCTGCTTCAACGTCAATAGTCATGATACCTACTTCCGACTCACCTTCTTTAGGTGAACCAAATTTTCTAGATACTCTGCCACCTTTAGCATATAAACTATTTGCAGCTTTTTCATACGCATCAGATTCTGACATACCATCATCTTCCATAAATTTTTCAGCAAGTAATTTTAATTTAAGACCTTGTTCTCCGCCCATTTCTGCTAACTCATCTTCACCGAGAATAATAGTACCATTTTTGTAACCTATTCTACCACCATCTTTTTGACCACCAAAGAAATTAGTTAAGTAACTTGCATACTCTTCTTGTTTGTCTACTCTAGCCAATTCGTCATACTCTGCTTCAGTCAAATCGGGATCAATTCCAGTTTCAGCTGCTAAGGCTTTAGCCTCTACATATGAACCAGCAAAAGCTATTGCTCCCATTACTGCTGCTTTGTCTACAGAACCATCTTTATTTGTAAACATAGCCTTACCAAATTTTTTAGCACCCTCTCCGATTGTTTGAGCAACTTTACCATAATCTTGATTAGAAATTCCATCAAACATATTTTTTAAAAATCCAGGTTCTTTAGCTACTGTAGTTTTATTTATAATAGTGTCTTGTATTATTCCAACACCATCTGCTCCACCTGTGACTACATCAATACCTGTCTTAGGAACATATGATAATTCACTAGCTAAAGCTTCTGTTGGAACGTCTGGTATGACTCCAACACCATCGGCGCCAGCTGTTGTCATGTCAATTCCTTGAACACCTTCAGTTCCTCGGTTCGAGAAAAACTTACCAAGACCAGTATTTGTTCCTAAAGGAGAACTAAATCCACCTCTAAAACCACTTCCAGTAAATGCTCCGCCTTGTCCAAAAGGATTACCTTGGAAACCTGCGCCACCAATATATCTAGCTGCTTGACCACCGGCATAATTCATTCCTGCACCTTTTAAAGAATCTCCAATACTTCCTGTTTGATCAAAGGTACCTATCCCTGACATTGCTGCGGCAACTGCCGGGTTAAAAGGTGCAACAAATGGTGCAGCTTTAACTGCAATATCTGCTACTTCATTGGGTATAATTTTTCTAACAAATTTTTTAAGTTTACTACCTAAACCAAAATTCTCTCTAGGCGCAACCTGCATGATGCCACCTTCTGCTCGTAATTGTCTGTTCATTAAAGATCTAGATATCGCCATAATTTAAATATATTTATAATGTTAAGCAGGCGTAGAAATCCTGTAAATACGATACTTTATTTGATTTTTTTAGGCTCGTCAACAGATTTGAGAGGTCTACTACCTTGCCAAAGATCATCTCTAAATCTACCACAATAAGAATACTCTCCTACGTGAGTGATAAAATCATTAATATAAGCATAAACTTTACCGCCTATGTCTGCCCATCTTTGACAAAATCCAAAGTCTTCTCCAAAATAACGTTTAGTTTTAGGGTCATGTAGAGTGTCAAATAAGTTATACATATTGGGTTGTTTTACTTCTTTTCCATTAATGATGGTTGCTTGAAATATTTCAAGGTCTGGATTGGCTTCTATTAAATCTGTTAATACTTTTCTTTTAATCAACATACAACCTGTCGGTATATGAGTAAGTTCTACAACACCATCATTAGATTCGACTTCGTTAGGGTTATTTGTTTTAACAGGATAAGTAAAACCTGATTTCATTAAATCATCTGGACCTACGATTGCATCTTCTTTTTCATGCATTCTTCTCCACATTTTGTCCCAATCTAATGTTTTCATAGGATAAGGAACTCCTATAATGTCTTTATCTTTTTCTAACATTTTAAAAATAGTCTCTGGATTAAAGTCAATGTCAGAGTCTATAAATAATAAATGAGTATAGTTATCTTCATGATTTAACATTGATGCTACACATAAGTTTCTGCCTTGAGTTACTAAAGAAGATTTTAATAATGTAAAACTAACCAATATATTTTTTCTCATACAAGCCATTTGAAACTTTAAAACAGCTTGCGTGTAATGCATAGTCACTTCACTATGACATGGTGTACATACCATAATTTTATAAGGAGAAACATTCCCTATATCAATTTCTGTAATTTTGGAATCTACTTTATTAGTTTTTATAGTTTGATAAGTATCTTCGTTATGGGTTACTGTTTTACTTGAATCTGCTTCATCAAACCAAATGGGTTCATTGTTTTTGCCCGAGGGCGTATTACTTTTTTGCATTAATAGCTCCTTTTAAAAATCTAGTCCAAGAACTAGCTTGTTTATCCCAGTTATAATATTTTTTAACATAACTAGATTGTGTGGTTAAATGATCGTGTATTGTGGGTTCCTGTAATGATTTAGCCGCAGCTTCAATACCATAAGCAAATTTTTCTGCTAAGTTCCTATAGTTATTATCATAAGGAATATACATGGGAAATTCTGCACCTGTTTCAAACAAAGCTCCGTAGTTAGTGGTAATGCAATATAGTCCTGCTGCCATAGATTCCAATAAAGATATACATGAAGTTTCTTCAAATATACTTGGGTATACATACATATTATAGTCTTTTATATTTTCTCTAATATATTCATTTGGTTTGTAACCAATATAATTTACATTGGGTAAGTCTTTTGCCTGCTTATACAGTGCTGTATAATTGTGGTCATTTTGTTTATAAAAATCTTTACCATATATTTCAGTAGAAGAATAAACATCCAAACTAATTAAAGGATTTTTAACTAACTGCATGGCACCCAATAATACACTTAATCCTCTCCAGGGTGTATTTTGATGTATAATTTTTATGGGTTGGCCTTGTTCATAAGGTTTAGATTTTTCAATAGGTTCAATACCATTTTTAATAACGATACATTTATAGTGAGGCAAATCAAACATCATTCTAAATTTTTCATGATTCCAATGCGAATTAAACACATACCAATCATATTTATGGTGATTAGATTTATTTTTAAACCAAGGATAAAGATTAGGTTGGTCGTATGAATTTTTTTGCCAAAGTATATTTACTTTACGGGGATCTAAAGGCACCTTCTCAGGTATACTTGTACATATCTGTACTTTATCCAATAAACTTTTATCTACATACTTAGTTAAAAATCCAAGTTGTAGTTCTGTTCCGCCTTTAGGGCTTTGGTTTTTTATTATCACTATTCATCACTTTCTGCATTATATCTAATCCTTTAGGAGAAACTTGAACAGTAACATCTGTTACTATATTTTCTCCTTCTACTTTCTCTTTAAACACTTCGTTTGTTTTTGTATTTCTATAAGTTGTTATAGTTGTACAATATATTGTAGGTATTACTTTATCCATTATCTTCCCTATTCATTTCTAATAAACTAATTGTTACATCCGGTCCTGTAATATCTGATAACATTTTTAATATATCATTCTCATGTAATATTAATATGTTAGTAATAAATTCATGATGAGCATCTGCAGCTATAGTTTTTTTTTCATAGAAATAAGTTGTGGCTCCTGAAGTAATTTTAATTGTAACAACTGCATCTCCTGCACCTTCATTGTAAACATGAATAGCTTTAACTAAAGACCTTGAGTTACTAGGAACTGTATAAACACTTTGTTCTGTACTTGATATTAAATCTGTATTTACTTTTTTATATATATTAGCCATTAAACCAAGTGAACCTTTCTAAATCTTCTTTTTGATCCTGTAAGTAAGTAGTATTAAGCTGCTGTTTCATAGTTGTCAAGGACTCTATAATTTGTCTTTGATTTTCTACATTATATTCTAAATTAGGTTCCGGTATATAATTACTTATTTTTGCCATTATCTTCTTCCATCGGGTTGTGCATCTAGTCTAAAACTACCATAACGCCATGTTTCTCCTGCAGCATCGTTTTCTATTTTCAAGGATAGTAGCCTTCCTCTCGCTCTAGTGTCTACTTTATCTGTGGTGCTTGTTATTGTAAAAGGTCCAAGAGGTGAACCTGCTTGAAGTTCTGAAGGATAGTCAGAAATAAATAAAGTTACTTTAGAGTTCCCTACTAAAAATTTGTAATCCGGCATAAATCTTCTCATGGACATAAACAATTCACCATCATCTATATCAAAATCTCCTGATCTTATAAATGCATCAATAGAAGTTGTACCTGAACTATTAATTTGATCTGTCCCTGTTTCATGAGCATAGTATAAAGAAGCTCCATATTTATTTGTAATACCAGATATTTCAGAAAAAACCGGAGTGTTTGTTAACTCGTAGTCTGTTGCATAAGGGAGAGTAAATACTCCTTGATCTTGATAAGTAGTTCTGTCTAATGAACTGGTGGTCCAACAATTTTCTTGGTAGTTATATGTTACACATCTATCTATTTGTTCTGATCCTGATTTAGGATAAAACCAATTTACTTCTGTGTACAAAGTATTGGGAGCTGAATAAACTGTGCTAGCTGAGTCGTAGTTAATTCCTAAATTTCCATTTTGAGTAGTAAAAACAAAATCTTCAACTAAACATGGAAGAGTTTTTACTGTACCATCGTACATAAAAAATCCACCTTCAGCAGACATCCAATATACAGCGCCATTAACATAACTTGCTGCATGTTGAGCAATACATCCACAGTTGGTTCCTACTTGTCTTACTGAAAAAGTAAAAGGCGGACCTACAAATTGAATAACATAAGCAGCTAAATCTGTTAACACAAAAACATAATCTTTACCTTGAAGAGCTGCTGTAATTTTATTTCCTGTGTCTAATCTAAAAGTCCCTGCTGTATTAATTGCTGTTGGTAAATATTCATTTAAATTTTCTTGATCCGAGAATCTTACAAACATAGGATCTTGAGTGGCGGTATCTCCTATAGTTGTTTCTGTTCCAAAATGAAATAAATGTCTATCTCTGTCTGAAACTAATGTAAATCTACTAGCTGTTGGATTAGCAGAAGTAGAAAAACCGGAGGTTGATAAAGAAGCTCTAACTGTTCTTGGATTAGATGCTCCTGCATTCCATGTAAATGTTTTACCATTAAAAATAGTTGCAACTAATACTTCTCCAAAATTATCTAAAGACCAATTACCTGGATCTAAAATTACATTACTTGTAGATCGTTCCGTTCCCCATGTAGAATCTCCCCACAAATAAGTTCCCCAACCATAACCTAAAGTTTGGAAAGTAGGTCCTATTTCTACGTATGGGTTAATTGTGGCTGCACCGGATGCGGATGCTGCTCCACTTGCATTAACTCTCATTTGAATTGTAAAAGTATTATCATTAGGAACAGTTAAAATTTCAAAAGCACCTTCTGTAAAATCTGTTGCAGAGTATCCTGTCGGAGGAGTAACTGTTGTAAACGTTATGTATCTTCCAACTTCTAAACCGTGAGAAGTTTTGTTTACAGTAACATTGTTTTGACTAGAAAAAGTATTAAATGTTGCTCCTGCAATTGCAGTATCTAAAGGAGTAATATCGTAAAAAGCTTCTCCATAATATATAAACAAACCCTGAGAAGTTCCGATAGCTGTATATCGTTCTCCTTTTAAACTTGTAAAGGCTAATTGAGCTCTAGCCACGCCTGGAAGGGTTTCATTAGCTTGAGTAAGTTGAGACCATCCTCCTATTTTTTCAGGAGCAGTGTATCTAAAACGCACAAAATCTCCGTCTACCCACTGTCCTGCAAGAGCTGAGGGTACACTTTGTTTGTTAAAACCTGCTGCAAAATCTACTTTTTTAAGAGCCATACTTTAATATATCTCATTTTTAAATAGGTATCAAACTAATGTTGGATGGAGATGTAGGTTTAGTAACTATGTCAAAACCTAAAGTAACTCGGAAACCTTTGAAATTTTTAGGTGTTACTACTCTATGCTCTCTATAACCAGGTCCTATATAGATCTGACCATCTTTATTATCTATAGTATAGTCTTTAAATTCTGTTTTTGTTTTTGCAGTATTAAAAAGAGAAATATATCCATGATAATCCCAATTATGATTATGCCAATTTAAGACCTCATTTTTTTGATGATAATTTACCCAACACTGAAACCATAAAGGTCCTTGTGTGTTTAATCTAGTTCTAATTACTTTTTTTAAATCAGTAAATAAATCATACCAATATTCATCACAAGCTGTAAGATTAAATGTATTATACATATAATATAGTTTAGTAAGATCAGGATTAGAAAACATATTTTGCACTCTAGGTCTTACAGTGTCTAATACTTTAATTAGTTCTTTTTTATGTTTTGTAATAATAGAACTTTTATACAAACAATAATCTTTTTCTTCTTTTAATAATTTTATCATTGATAAGTTATATTTATAGTAAGTCTTCTTTTTGTATCTGTTTGCGTAAAAACCTGATGCATAATCTTACCGTTAAAAAACAAAGCTCTATTTCTTTTAGAATCTACTTTACCACCTTGATCTAAAAATGTATAGCCATTGTTAGTATTAACATAATAAACACAAACCTTGTGAGGTTCGCCATCATCTTGATGTTTAGGACAAGCAATGTTTTTAGAATCTCTAGTAAATAAATTAACTCTAACCCTTAATAATTTTTTATATTTTATTTTATCTAATATAGGTTTAGCTAATACTTCAAAATAATTAGAATTTATCTGTTCATTTAAAACAAGCAAATGAGTAAATTGATAATAGCTTCCTCCTTTAATATTACTATCAGTATAATACCAAGGAAAATAATTATCTATTAATTGTTTTTCTATATTCTTGTTTTGTTTAATAGTTAAAAATTTGTCTATTATTTCCATTCTTCGTGTTCCTCAAAATTAAATGCTAGTGTATACCTATTTGTTTTTAAATAACTTTGTTCTACAGAATGCATTAGAAAAGAATTAAACAGCACAAATTTGCCTTTGCTTTCGTTGACTCTGTGATCTAGTTCTGTAAAATAAGTTCCAGGTCCATTGTTAGTTAGATATAAAATACCTGAGATAGTATTAGTAGAATGATCATGGTTATGTTCTATAATATGATCTTGTTTACCTTTCATTTTAATGCCCCAAGCATTTTTTAATTTTAAAGATATTTGCAATCTATTAGTTATTTCTTTTTCAAATTCTGGTGTTATGTCTTTTATAAACTGTAAAAAATATTTATTGTTGTTGAAGTATTCAAAAGGAGTCATCTGAGCTTTTACATTTGTTTCATAGTCTAGATTGCCAACTCCTTTGTCGATTGTTTTTATTAAGTTGTCTATAACTGTTTTGTTTACGTACTTTGATTCATACAACCTAGCTAATCTTAATATGTTTTTTTCTAAATATTTCATATGTAAGTAATTACACAAACAACTCTATATTTACCGGGATTACAAAAAGAATTTGCATGGTAGTATGAACCATCAAAATGAATTATCTTTCCTTGTTTAGGTTTTATTTTTTTGAGAACTTTAAAACCTTTTGTTTTTTCTACAGGATAACATTCTTTATCTTTATATTGTTTGTTAAATATATAGGTGTCTCCGCTGCAGTCATTTAAATACATGATAATAACTTTATGATTTCCAGTATAATCAACATGGGGATCTGAATATGTAAACCTGTTGTCTGAAAAGGTAAGATTTAAACATGCTCTAGTTATTCCATCGCATTTAAGTTTGTGTTTATCTACAAACCTTTTAAAAATTTTAAAAAAGAATGAAAAGTAATTGGAATTAATCTTGGACTCATTTCTTTTTATTAAAGTATGAGACATGAAAACAAATTTATCCGTAGTAGGTTTAGGATGTAAAAACCATGGAAACTCTTGATTTAGAATATCTTTATTTATCATGTCAGTTTCTTCTGATAAAAAGAAATTGTTTTCTTGAATATAGTTTAGCGCCATGGTTGTCCTATACACCAGCTGACTAAAGAATATCTATTGCCTGTTTTAACCGGTGTCACTTCATGTTGAATAAAACTAGGAAATACAATTACGCTTCCTTGAGGTAAAAAAATTTTAGGTTTAGATATATTTTTTTTTACGCCTGGAAGACTAAATCTTAATTCTCCGCCTGTGTATTTTTTAGGATCTGTTAGTTGTAATATAAAACTTAGTTTTCTTATTTTACCATTAAAGTTAATATCTTTTTTTTTCATAGGTTCTGGAAAACCGTCTGCATGCCATCCATAATATTCTTTTTTACTGTAAGAAGTAAATTGTATAGGTTCTATCCAATCCCATTGAAAATCCCATTTAGCATTTTTATTGGACTCTGTTACAAAATTTCCCACTAAATTAAATAAATCATTGTCATTTAAAAATGTAACTTTTGATTTTCGTACGTCGCCCGGCTTACCTTTCGCACCTACAGTACCTTTTTTTAAAATAGATTTTTTACCTGTTTTTATTATTTTTTTACAAGTTTCTGGAGGTACTGCTTTACTAAAACACCAATAATAGTTTTTTAAAATCATTTTTGTCCCGGTAAAGGGTTTGGGTTTTGAGGCGGTGGAATTGCATTAATCCATCCTGTAATAATGTATTTTTCTTTATTAAAGTCTACCAATCCATTATGGACATGTGTAAATTCTGCGGGCCATATAACTGTATGTCCCTTTATAGCATTTACAGCTATGTCTTGATATTTAAAATATGTGCCACAATTAGGGTTGTCGCTTAAGTAAGTCATAAAAACTAAAACCCTATTCAAACTATCTAAACCAGATCTTTCAAAATGAGGAACAAAAAACCCTTCTCCTTTTTTGTATTTTTGAATATTGATTGGTTCAGATATAGCTAAGTGTCTAGTGTTGGTATGTAGTTCATGGTATTTAAGAGTGTACTGCCTGACGAGTGTGTTTAATTCTTTCATGTATAAAGGAAAAGCATTGTTAAAATGTTTAGGTAATACCGAAATATCTGTCGATTGTTTTATATGAGGTTGATAATTACCTCCACCAACTTTACCTGTAGTACCATATAATTTATGGTCTTTTTTCCAAACTTTTAAAATTTGTTTTACAGCTTCATTACTTACCTTGGATGAGTAAATAAAATTATCTGTAAAAGAAGACTGACTTAGGAGAGAATGCATCTTTATATTTTTTTATAGTCTTTTTGCTAATATATTTCTCTGGTTTGTATGGTTTTTGAATAACTTTGTCCGTTCTAATTACTGTTTGATCTGACTTAACAGCCTCTCTGGCTTGATCTAACTTAGTGTATCTGTGTTTAAACAAAGGTATGTCAAAATGTTTGTATATCTTTTTAACGGTTTCTTCTGGTTTAGTACAAAGATCTTTATATTGCAAAACTAATAATTTTTCAGGAGCTTTGTCTTTGATATAATTAATTGACCATAAAGCTTTTCCAACAGCACCGTCTTCTTGCATAATCATGTCACAAAAAGCTTCTGCATCTGAAGGTTGTTGTACTCTTACAAAAGAAGCCAGTATTTCAGGAATAGGTCTGACCAAAGCTATGAACTTAGTATTTTTTTTTAATTCTTTTAAAAGTTCAAAGTTAAAAGGAGTTCCCCAAGGACCTCTCTCTAAAATATATTTAGCTTTTTTATTTTCATAATACCCATCCATTACAGCACTTACAGAATTGTCAAAAGATTCATGATCTGCTTGTTCTTTAAATAAAGGATCAAATTTACAATTATATAATTTAAATAACATTTCAGGCACTACACTATTCGGTGTTTGATACAAATCAGGATTTTGATTAAGTATTGATGAAAGAACAGTATTACCACATCTTGGTATCCCTGTTAAATAAAAGTATTTCTTTTTCATATTTCTCCTATCTTTATAATAGAATCTTTATACCCTAAAAGGCCTTTTGGCAAGACATTAAAAGCTATAGAGTATCGAGTTTCTTCTATTGTACTTTTTTTAATTTGATGGTTCAACTCACTAGGAAATAATATTAAATCATTTTGTTTAGGATTTAATACCCATTGGCTAGAATTATATACATTATTTTCTAAAGGAGGGTCATAGATAGTGTTTGTTCTTATATGTGAAAATTCTATTGGACTAGAATCTTGAAAATAAAATACTCCAGAAAACATTGAGTTAAGATGGTTATGTAATAAAGACTCTCCACCTTTTTCTGTTTTAGTAAGCCAACTAGTTGTAATCATTAATTCTTTATCTATTTTCCATACATTACTATTTACGTCTTTTATAACTTTATCTATTATTTTTTTTAATTTAGTAAATTTTTTTAATACATTCATATCTAAACTTAAATGTAATAAATTAGAGTTATTATGTTTTTCTAATTCAAATTTACTAAAAGTTTTTTCTATATTTTTAGTATCTATATCTATGTTTACTTCTATTAAAGGTTTACAAAACAAAGGTGTAATTTTCATCATAACAATTCAATGCCTGCTAAATATAAAGAACCTAGATCTATTTTAAATTCTACGTTTGAATATTTTTGAAAATGAGGTAGGTATTTTTTTTGAATTAAATTTAATTGGTCTCGATGTGAATAGTTAAAACCTGAAATTCTTTCAGTGTAATCAGTAGGGATTTCAAATTCAGCCAATGTATCTTCATAATTACCTTTTTCAACGGTGTCCATCCAAATAGTTACATCGTAATTTTTTCTATACTTATCGTACGGACATATAAAATCTACAAGTACAGGAATATTTTTTTCTTCTAATTTGCATGCTTCTTTGTACATTCTTTCTGCTTGTCTTTCTCTTCCCTCTCTTGAAAAATCCCAATCATCTGTTTCTTTTCTAATATCATCTGCATTAATAAATCTTACAGCAGCCATATTTCTACTTAACAAAGTATTTACAAAAGAAGTTTTACCTGATCCAGGTAATCCAAAAATTAAAATCTTCATAGTATCTGACAAATACTGGTCTCCTCGCCCAGCATTCCTCTAAAAAATAAATTAAAAGCTATGCAATATCGGTCTTCTTCGGAATTGTTTCTTTCAATACTGTGATTCATATTTGCTGGAAACAAAACTAATTTTTTAGGTTCTAAAACACAGGTATAGGTATCTGCGTTATATATGTTTGAGCTATTGGCTTTTAAATTAATATACGGATTTAAATAGTTAGAAACAATTCTATTTCTATGAAGAAGAAGATTTCCTGAGTTTGGAGGAACTTTAAGATATAATACACCAGATATTAAACTATTTTCATGAATATGATTTTGTCCCCAATCTCCAGGCCTATGTTTCATCATCCAAGAGTTTTGAAAATAAAAACTTACGTTGTGAGTTATATCTAGTACATTATGTGTATATTGATCCACACAATAAAAAAGATTTTTTCGTAAAGAAATATTCTTTTTTTTATTTAATAAATATTTTTCAGAAGATATTAAACCGTTTTCTATTTGCATAGATTCAAAATCTTGTTCATTTATTAAAGTATTAATTTCTTTTTCAGTTATAGGAAAATCATTAAATTCCATAACAGTTACTGGAAACAATGGCTGAACTATTGTTCTCATAATTACTTTTCTAACCTTCTATTTTTTTCATTTGTAATAGATAAATTACAAGCTAAACTAATTCTAGGTTTTTTAGATTTATTAGGTTCTACAAAATGAGGTAAATAAGAAGGAAATATAATTAAATTATGTTTTTGAGGAGTTACATAAATAAATTCACTATTCCACATATCGTGTTTGTCGTACCAAAGAGTAGTAGTTCTTTGATGAAGAACAGGATTTTCAAAAACTAATCGACCACTATTTTCAGGAACTTCAATATAGTAAACTACACTAAAATCATTTCCTCCGTGTGTATGTGTAATATTATGATGATTTTTTCTGTTGACGTTTAGCCAAGGTTTATCTACATGAATTGTAAAAGGTTCTTTTAAGTGAATACTTTTGCCAAATCTAGCAACTACGTCTATTAAAATTTTTTTCCATCTTCTAACAATAAATTCAGAATCAAGTAAAAAATCAGATTGGTAACCACCTTGATTACTTTTTGAAACTGCCTTTTCTCTATTTTTTTCCATTCTAAACGCCAAGGTAATTAATTCCTTGTTCATACTTTCCATTTCTTCGGAAAGATCAAAATATCCTACAGCGTGACTAAAAAATAATATATTTTCGTTTTGTTTCATATCTTTATAATATGAAATATATCTGAAAATTTAATTTAAGTAAAGATTAAATAGAAGGAGACCAAGTTAAGGTTTCAGAATCCCAAGATCTGATAACCCCATCATTATGTAAACCTTGCCATTTTTGATCAGCCTCATTCCATATAGGATTAAGTCTATCTGGTAGGATTAAAACATTGTCTATAGTTACATAATCAGTTTCTTGAACTTCTGGAGGACTCTCAGCTGCTCCGTAATAAGATTGTTCTAGTGTGGGTTTTGTAACAGGAGGAACCCAATTTTGAGAAGCATTTAAAATCCAACTAGCATAAGGTTGAGGCATTACAAAGTTTTCTGTAACCGGATCCCATGTAGCGCCTACACAAGGATAGTTATTTCTAAAAGGAGGTTTATGTAAATTTACTTCAACACGTTCACCATTTCTAGTCCAAATAGAACATTGAACAGCATTTAAATTTTCGTCTTGAAAAATTTTTTTAAGATGATCAATACCTTTTTGTTCTACATCATTACCGTTTTCATCTTCAACTTTAACATTATCTACTGTTACGACATTTGTAACTATATTGTTAGAATCCATTATTGCAAAATGTGCCATATTATCCTGCTACCTGATATTTAATAAAACAAACACCATCGCTTCCTGTTCCTCCGCCGTTGATGAATCCTCCACCACCGCCAGATCCTCTATTTTGAGTTGCCGGGCTCGGACCAAAAGCAAAGTTTCCTCCACCGCCAGTTCCTCCAGAATTAGGATGACTTGGTGAGTCTGCTCCACCGCCGCCGCCTCCGTGAACATTATTTGTGCCGTCAATAGAATTAGGGTAACCATTACCACCTTCAGTGCCGCTACCATTTTGCCCTGCTCCAGCTCCGCCACCAGCAGTTTGTCTGTTATTAGATGTACCGCCGTTGTATTGATCGTTAGATCCACCAGTTCTAGATGTTGCTCCAACAGCATTTCCAGGGTTAGCTGAATTTCCAAAAATAGTAGAAGCATTACCTGCTCCTCCAGCTACTTGTTGTGTGATTGCTCCAGCGCCACCAGCTCCAATTACTACTGGGTAACTAGCTACATTACCAGTAACTCCGTTTGCTTGTTCTATGTAACCTGCCGCTCCACCTGCTCCAGGGTGTTGGTGAGTTTGTCCTCCCGCTCCACCAGAACCAGCTCCAATTATAAACCAATCGTATGTAGGGTATATTGCAGAAGCTTTAGTTATTTGAAAAGTATCTGAACCGTTAAATGTGTGTAGATAAAAATTACCTTGTTCAGTAATAGTTCCTCCAGTAGCTACGATTCCTTTAAATCCACCACCTTGTAAGCCAAATCCTCTTGCTGACCCACCACCTCTTGTAGTTAATAATGGCATACTTTTTCTCCTTCTATTTTATTACGCAAACTGTGTTTGAGCTGCTAATACTGTAAATGCAGATGAACCAGTTTTTATAATAGTATATGAATAAACATCTAATGAGTTAGTATTACCTGAAGTTGGCGCAGATCCACCTTGCCATTCTGGAGTAACACTTGACCCATCAATTTGAAATGCTGAATTATAATAAGCTGATCCAGTTTGAGCTACAATATGAGCAATTGTAATTGACTCACCTGTGTCCATAATTGAATCTAAAGATGTTGAGCCATCTCCTCTAACATTTAAAGTCCAGTTACCTGATGCTGCAGTTGTATAGTTTAATACTGCTTGTGTAAGAACATCGTAAGCAACTGTACCAGTAGCTGCAACTGCAGCCGTAGTTACTTTTTCAGCAACACTTTGAATTTTACCTTGACCATTAAAAGTCGCTCTTCCATAACCTTTTGGTGTAATGTTTAAATCAATGTTAGCGTCTCCACCTGTTGCAGATATTGCTGGTGCATTACCTGTACCGGCATTAGCCATTGTAAATTCATTAACAGCTGATCCAGTTGTTGTAAATTTAATTTGCTCATTAGAGTTTTCATCTATAATGCCTTTAGTATTATCAATAATAATATTTTGTGCATTTGTATCTAAATTAGCTGAAAGTTGTGGTGAGTAATCTGAAGATAATTCTGTAAAGAATGTATCAACAACATTAGTACCATCAGAGTAAACTGCTTTAGTTCCTTTGTCTGTTGCTGCCCAAGTTACTCCAGTTCCTGAAGTAGTTTTAACAGTTACAGTGTGAGAACCTGAAGTAGCATTATCAATAATGTAAGTTTTTTCAACCGAGTTTGGAACAATAACGTTAACTGCTCCACCAATTGTACCAATTAATTTTAATACTTTATTTTTACCATTAGATACTGCACCATTAGTAAAAGTTAAAGTTGCACCAGATGTAACACCGACTGTTTGATAACCACCGATTGCTTGTTCTAGAATTAATAAGTTTGTGTTTGTAATTTGTCCCCAAGTTCCTGAATTTTCTCCAGTAGCTTGAACTGTAAGTTTTAAACTTGTTGATGTTGAGTTTGCCATATTTTTATACTCCGATTTACTTAATTTATTAAAATTTTGTTATAGTGTCAAACTATAATTATGCAGCGTTTGTATTGACTTCTTGCCATCCTGGAGGATCAACTGGTGCTGTGCCAGTATTGACTTCGTTCCAAATCAATACATTTGTAGCTGTCCCTAATGCAAAAGTCAAGGCATTTCCTGAAGGAAATACTTTAGTTTCTTGAGTAGTTGTAACTGTTCCTAAATTTACAGTTAAAGCAATTCCACTTACATCTATTGGTGTATTTACATCAACAATCTCTTGACCCAATGTTGCGGCCATTGTTTGACCGTAATTAGGGTCTGCATTAAAGATACCATTACCCCATCTTGAATTACCCCAAGTAGCATCACCCCATGACATTGTAGTATCTCCCGCTGAAGTATTGCCGTCTGCATGAACTTCTACATCAGCCACGAACATAGCCATTGCTTGACCAGTAAGTGTTGCATCTGGTGCAGGGTCAACACCCGAGAAATTTTCAGACATTGCCATTACAAGAGTGTTTACTGGTTGATTACCATAAACTCCAAATCCCCAATTAGAATTACCCCACGTTGAAGCAGATTTCGCTGATACTTCTGCAATAGTAATGTTATCAGCAACAACTGTTCCTAAATTAACGGACATGGATATTCCACCTGGTTGTGCAAAAGCTGGATTAAAGTTTACTTGAGCAACCATTGGTAAACCAGTTGGTGTTGCAACAAATGCAGAGAAGGCCTCTGTTGTTGATGGCGTTGAAACTGTTAAACGATTTCCTGTAGCTATTAAACTTGAATCTCCATTTATAGAAATACCACTAGAACCTTCTGCGGCAGTCATAGCAAGACCAGTTACTTGATGTACATTACCTGATTCTCCCCAAGTTTCTGTTCCCCAAGTATCGGAACCCCAACCTTGATTAATTTGATTTGTAATTGTAATGCCACTATTATTAAGTGACATATCCATATTTTGACCACCACCCCAGAAAGAACTGCCCCACGTAGAATCACCCCATAAACTATCATTAGGGTTAGAAACAAAAACTGTTATATCTTGGTTTTGATTCCAAGCACCTTGGTTATATGGATGAGCTCCCCATGAACTAATAACCATATCCATGATACCACCCATACCAATCCCATGGACATAACATAAATAATAAAAATCTGTAAAGGATGAAGGAGTTATTTCTACATAACGAGTAGTGGCGGCATTAAAAGTAGTTGTGTTTGTGTATTGAGAATAAGTAACAGCTCCATCTAAATAATAAGTTACACCCGAAGTTAAATATTGATCTTTACTGGTAGTAGTAGAAAAAATTAAAGGATGATTATTATTAGAACTTACACTTTGTTCAAAACGCAAAGTAGCATCTGCAACCCAGTCAATTGTGCCTGGTCCTGTTGCATTCCTGACTCCATCTAAATAAAATACATTACCTGTGCCACCTCCATAGAGATCGCCACTTGCTACGGTAACCGTATAAGTTTTATTTGCCATAGGAGTCTACCTCCTACTAGCCCGATATTCTTAGTATCGCTGCTGTTGATGTTGGCGCTGGAAACTGAATTGTGAAAGTACCTGACGTAGCTGTTTTATCTGCTCCAAAATTTAAAACACAAACCGCATCAGT
>Ga0209634_1001621_pt1 | contig 16348 bp, 24 predicted proteins | sample LinPmetageLP40_FD_184043 | JGI IMG/M metagenome (GOLD analysis project Ga0209634, IMG submission 184043) | Marine viral communities from the Pacific Ocean - LP-40 (SPAdes) (version 2) | ecosystem: Environmental > Aquatic > Marine > Oceanic | place: Pacific Ocean | collected 2010-08-26
ATAATTTCCTGCGGGGTTTTGTAGAGTTTGGTTTCCAGACCTACTTTGTCCATTAGCCAAGGATGCAACTCGTTCATGTCATACATAGACGTTGCCGCTTGTGGCCCATACATCTGCGCCCTAATCTGAAAATCCTGCATAAGCTTTTGCACATCTCGGCCTTTTTGCGCTTGAGCTAAAGGTGACACTGCTCGGATCTGAATTGCTCTACCGTTAACAACAGGCAGCTGAATGTCTCCGCGCTTTTCCAAGATGTATAACGCTCTGCGAATGTACGGCTGGATAAACTCATAAAACACACGCGCAAAACCAGAAGATGTTCGATGAGCCAAATCAGCCATGCGCTCTGATACTTCGTATGCTGTTGCTGGCGTTTTGTTTGGATCTGAAAGCATATCGTTAAACATGGCTTTTTTAATGTTGTTTCGCTGATCTCCCAGCACAACATCTTGCATGTTAAAGTTACCTGTTGCTCCTGCAACTGGCTCTAGTCCACGCGATCCAATTTCTTTGGTAATTATAGTCCCTGGCAATAATGAAATATTGTCAGAATTAACCGTGCCTTCGTTGTCTGTTTGATAAACGCCAACAATAGACATAGCTGCGTTTTCTAAGATCATTTCGACCATCAGGTTTGTAGTTCGAATGGCGCCCATTGCGTTAAGTAGTGGGCCGCGCCCCCAAGTCTCGCCAGCGGCTGTTGACCAGCGGAATGCAATGAAAGGATTAGAACCTGCGCCTTCCAGCTTTTGCTGCTGCAAGATTTCTTTGTGATTTTCACAAACAACTAAATGATAATAGCATTCATTTGGTTTTGAGTAATCCCGATAGGTGTACTCAATAATATCTAGTTCTTTGTCTTCACTATCTTTCATATCGGAATATGTCTTGGTCATTTCTGATTGAGACATTTTAGGATAGCGAGTTGCTAGGTGTTTGGCTTTTACCTTATTGCAACGATAGACGCCGCCAACCATATCATCAGAACCGCGCTCAAGGTACACGTCAGTAATAGGAATTGCGCGATGGTGAAAAGCGCTTTCTCCTGTTCCTTCCTCGAAAAGCATAACTCCTGTCGAGATTGCCATATCGTGTAGGCTTTCAGCACTTTCTTGGGCGAAGTTACTGTTCCAAATTTCCTCAAAGACGTATTTGTTAATGTCATCAAGATCTTTGTCTACCGCTACTTTGTCTCTTGGATTTACCAGAGAGCTTGCGTCTAGTTTTACAAATTCAGTAAAGGAAGGCATTAGCCCCGCTTGCATACGCGATACAAACTCGGCAACAGCGTTGGCCCCTGTTTCGTCGTATATATCGTCTGCATTATCAATCTTTGTGGTGTGAAATCGCTTTCGCGCTGGCATCGTTAGACGCAAGCAATCATCATAAAGACTTTCAAGTCTTTGACGTTCAGCTTTTGCAGCATCCCGAAGTTGAATAACTAATCTTGCATCCATATTAAATCACGCGAAGAAAGAGCGTGGAGAAAACATGCCGCCGCCACCGCGACCAGCTGATGATCCAGCTACGTTTCCGCTTGCTGATTGCCTGCGCCGTTTGTATTCGGCTCCGCGATCAGCAATGAGTTGATTGGAACTTTCTGCTTGAACATCTGCTGCTTGTTTTTCTATAATTTGAGTTTGCTTCGCCATAGATGCTTTGGCTTGTTTTTGCCCTTTGTTAGTTTGATAGGCATTTACTGTTGCTACCGCCGCCATTGTCCACGCTACAGGATTACACATTGCCAACACCTCATATTGTATGTTGGCCGCAAAAATCTGCTTTATTTAGCCTTCGGTCAAGAACTACGACCTTTTGACCACAAACTTTCTCTGTTCATTTGTCGCGCTGTCTTTTGACCGCCCCGATTAAACAGGTTTTGTTTTTTATAGGCTTGCGTAGAAGCTTTTGCGTTCGGGTTTCTGCCTATTAGCTTTTTGCCATAACCCATGCGAAGAAACATATATTGTTCTGCGTCACTAATGTGGCTGTAAATACTTTTTTTGTCTATTTCTTCCCTGTCTTTTAAATAACAATACCCACCTTTTTTTGCATTTAACGTATAAGTGCAATTTGGACTTAAAATGTAGGCGGGTCTGCCTTCAACCATAGTATTTAGCTGTGTCTCAACCGCCCCAACTCTAATAATTGGATCGTTTGACCAAGCTGGCTGAACATCTAGGTCTGCTGCTTTAAAGATTTGATAAGGCGTAGTGCTATCTGTTGTTGCTCGGTCTTCGCCTCTGGGATCTCCTGTAATAACCACCCGATGATTGGGATAATGCTCCCTAATATGATTGCCAAGAAGATCAGCAAACTGTTTGGCATTAGTGTCTCTTGTAACCAGTTCATCAAAAACCTTAACTTGGCCTCGTATATCCTGACCAAATGACGCCGCAGGGGTAAGTCCGAAATCTACACCAATATGTATTGGCTCATTAGGATCTGGCCCAAAATCTTCATCTGCAACGTGGGTTTTTTCTGAGAAACCACGATACACAGGACGCCCTGCAAAAATACGCCCAATCTGGTTTTGCAGCATATTCCTAATCCAATCGCGGGTCTGTCCGTGAATAAGATCAGTATAGTAAGTCTGGTCTGTAAACTTAGCGTTCTCTCTTTGTGGATTTAACTCATAGCCCGTTAGCTCACCGTTAGGTCCAAACTGATCTAGCAGGGCAGGGGGCTGTGTTGTAAATTCCCAGTTTTCTGGCTTTATAAGCGTAAGCCTGTCATCTTCTGTCATCCAATCTGGCGGTTCTGATTGACCAGACATAATAGACCACCAATGTTCTTCGTGCGGCGCGTTTGTGTCCATAATTACACAAGAACGTGTCGGACCTCCTTCAATCATGCGCGGAAATCGCTTAACCCTAGAGATAGCCGCAGTCACAATTTCTCTGCTTAATTCTCTAGCTTCGTTAATCCAGATAAATGTAAACTCAAAGCTAAGAAGCTTACGAACATCTTCATCCCGATCTAGTGCCAAGAACCATATTTCAGCTTCAAGATCTAACTCAGGAATGTTTATGTCCTGACGAAAGGGCGCTCTCCATCTAACACGCCCAAAGTCTTTTTCTGGCAACCATTCCAGCCACGTTTTCATAGTAGTGGTTTCAAGCTGGGGCGTAGTATTACGAATAACGCCAACTCTCACACGGCGTTTTCCCGTACGTTCCCCAGTTTGAAGATCTATTGATCGCTCTTGTCCAAGCATTAGCCTTAGACATTCCATTACACACGCGACAGATTTGCCAGATCCGATTGGCCCCTGTAATCCCCGAACAAATGCTGGGGAAGACATAAAATCAATTATAGTTTTTCCGTCTGGTGTGTAGTTTACGCTAACCAATGTGGAGAATTATCTCCATTGCAATAACAGTCGAAGTGCAAAGAATAACAGCCACGCCGCATCCAACCATATACTTTAAGTATTTAACCATTTTTTCGGAATGATCGCTGTGCATTTGCTCAACTTCTTTAAGAAGCAATACGTTTTCAGCATCACCTCTGCGTATTCTGGTTTCTCTTAGCTGATCCAGCGCAGCCGCAACCCAAACAACATTGTCAGGACTAAGATCAAATCCCCCTCCAACAGTTTTGGCAACTTTAAGACGTTCAATAAGTGTAAGTGTATTTGTAGCATTAGACATGGCAGTGCCTCCATATTAAAGTAAAATTACAAACTAAAATATGGCAGGTGGGCCTGATGGGGGATGACCCCAGCAAGATGTTTTGCGATGACAACCGCCTACTTGGCTCGGTTTCTTATTACCTTGCTTCATCTTATTCCGTTTCTCTTGGCTCGGTTTCTTACCCGTAGCAGTTCTTCTTTTTGCTCTACACTAAGCAGCTTCATTATTCTGCGCGGAGAATTTCTATTGATCTCAACAATATGGTCTGCTTTTCTGCAACACCAATAACCGTCCTTATCAAAAAACCCACCACTAACTCTAAATAAACAGCCATTCGGTAATTTATCTACAGTTTTCTGTAAACTTTCAGCGACAGTATTAGCTTCATGTTTGGTACGGTCAACAAAGATTCTATCACCTTTTGTCGAAGAACCAGCCGCAGCGTTACTTTTAAATTTAATACCAGACGGTATTGCTACTGGCGTTTGCTTAGAAAAGAAACTCATGCTTTCTTCCTTAATCCGATGTCTTGCTCTTTGGCTAAATCACGGCGTTCTATCGCCTGATCTTTATGATCTCGACAAACCCACAAGTACCCACGCCTATTGTGCGGGATCTGATCATAAAACCCACCGTAACCAATTCCAAAACAGGCTGGCTTAGAGCAGAAGTAACAGAGATAACTTTTCGGCTGCATTATATACGTGCTAGTCGGGTCACAGGGAATGCGCTTGCGCTTTTTCCCCAGACCCCCCTATCTCACCCTCTTTAACCTCAATCATTTGCTGCAAATCATTCGAGCTTGCTAGGTTAATTGAGATGTTCACGTCCCTATTACCTGTGGTCACTGGTGCTGCCACTTCACTTGCTTTGTATCCTGCTCTGTCCAGCAGGTCAGCCGCTGCTAACTGCCTCACGTTCTCTGACTTGGCAGATGTAGCCAGCTTAACCATCGCTTGAAGACCCACTCTAGCCCCATCAAGTAGGTGTTGCCTGATTGCGACTTGTAACCCTTGTCTTCCTCTATCTGATCTCAGGAACGCAGAACATGTTGATCTTGAACTATAACCTGACTGTGCGGCTATATCATCTATGTGTAATCCTGTTGTTGCGCGGAGTTGGAGAGCCATAGCTTGTCTGGTGTCTAAGACAGTCCCATCTTGCAGGGTAATCTCTGATACATCATCTGTAGATATAATGTCATTCACGGCGCGTTTTATCCCGAATAATAAAGGTATATATGCCGCGTCGGTGTTCCTTATTGGCATCATCAATATTCTTCTTTGAATGTCGATGTGGGCTCTGCCCCCTTACCCCCGATAAAGACAGTGATCGCCTCTCTTTGATGTTCGGTCAAGAAAAAAGAATGCTATTCATAGTATGCTGAAAGCCATTGATTCATCTGGTGCATGAATGGTCATTAAACCATGACCATGTAGCTTCGCAGACGCTTTTCAGCGGGAACCATGACTTGTCATGGAGACAAGGAATGGATGGCCCCATTCCATTTGCCTAAGAAAGAGTTGCGTCAAGCTATTGACCCGTATTCCTTCATAGCAGACAATTTACAACGAGAGCTGGCACTTCCCTTCACATCAAAGTACCTGCGTGTCGTTCCGCAAGCTGGCTCTCACCATTCCCATACGGACGGAATTACGCCCGTTGAAACAACGCCCAACTTCGATGTTCTTCACTTCTGGACTTTTCTTTGAAAAGCTCCTTGAAGCTTGACCCTCGGAGTAGGCTACCACAAGCCAAAGCCTCGAAACGCATCAAAAGCATTTGCATTCTTGTTTGTCAGCCATTTCAGGCTGACTGTATGCTCGGGGACCCCTTCCCCGTTCTTCGGTCAATTTCTCACGGAAATTGAGCTGCGGGATCGGCTCCAAGCCGCAGACAAGGCTCCCTAGAGAAAATCGCTCGAAATGCGATTTGCACAGTGTAACCGTAGCCGCTTTGTTTAACTGGGAATTGCTATTAACCGATTAAAATCGGGCAATTCACATACGTGGACCATTTGGGATCTTTCACAACCCCTTCAGGGTTGATCGGTCCAAATGCGGCATACTAGGTAGACACACACACACATGTTGTAATGCTAACCGCTGGTTGTGCTTCGTACCCATATCCAAAGTCAAAGTGCCGCGATTTTTTTAAGAACATTTTTACTTGTTTAGATTAAAAATAGCTTGCTGAGCCGCAAGGGCGGCTTTGACTTACACTATCTAGCATTGCTGTTCCCAGATGCCGCACAGGTCCAAAAACCTGATTGGCGATCAGGGGCAATGCCATCGTTTGTCTAGCTGCACGAAGGGAGAACCCGCATCGCATCACAATTGTGTGTAGCGTTTATCTCAAAGGTACTAAGACAATGAAATCAATCATCCAGATGTTAAATGAGCTTCTTACACCATTCTACGGTAAAAACTTCAAACTCTCTAAGGAATGGGCATTATTTGAAATCATCCTTACAGGCACTACTGGCATCGTAGCTGCAATCTCTATTGCTGTAATATGCCTTCCAATTCGGATTACTATCTTCATCCTTGACGCACTTATCAGCTTTGTCATCAAGCCACTTGGTAAAAAGACCTGGGCGGTAATTGTCACTAAGTACAACGAGGTTCGCACATGAAGCTCGCTCATAGCAACCCGTTCTACTCTGACGTAGCCGTTACATCAGAAGAAGATCCTCAGATCGTAGACTATAACGAGGGCGTACATTATTACGCCAGCGTTGCCCAAATGGAGGCCGTTGCCGAAGAAATTACTGACGATTGGCAGCGTGATTACATTCGGATGCACGACAAGCATTGGTCACTCATCCAGCAATCTAACGATTTACGTTATGCTAGAGACACCGCAATGAACCTCATGGTTCACGAACGTGTTTCTAAGCACTTACGTCAAATTGAAATCAAGCTGATCGCACTTGAGAACGACATAGACGTTATGCAGCGTAATCAGCCTACTGACACAATTCCCTTCTAGTGATCGTTAGATCTTCTAGCTGGCTGGCGCGGATGCTCGTCAAGTATCCCGCCATACTTCCCAGTATCAGCCTCATTCCTATTCGGATGGGGCTGGACACAACATCTCACCTTAAAATTCAATGGAGGCTTTAATGGCTTATCAGATCTCTTATGAAGTTCGTTACTTCAATCAAAATGGCTTTAAATATCACACCAAATCGTTTGACTGCAATCATGCTGCTCAATCGTTTTTCGACACCAATACTAAAATAGCTGGCAGGCTTGTTGATAAGATCGCAGATCAACAACACGGCCTACCCACTTACATCGACCTTGTTGCACGTGATGATAGCTTTGGCATTCTCGAATACGTAGCAACTTGGAACCACAAATCTCACGTATTCTATGATGCTTGAAGCATTTCTCATCACCGTAATTCCAGTAGCCGTTGGGACACTCATCGGCTGCTTTATCGCAACATTTGGAACCGAGGAAGATCCAGAATGAATATTATCGAATTAGCTCAGCTAAAACGTCTCAACGATCAGGCGTGGGAGACATTAAGATCCTTCCACAACAAAGATCTCGACCATCCAGTTAAACGAGAATTGATCGCAATAGCTAGATTAACTGATGATCTATTAGACGATCCAGAAGGTCCACATAAATATAGAGGAGTAAATATAACTATAAAAACAAACTAAAAAATATCCCCTGCCGTAGTTCGACAGAACCTGTCAACCCCCACAAGGAAGGGGGGTATGACAGGCCCTGACGCCCTACGCGCTTCGGGTTGTTCTATCAAATAAAATCAAATCAAAAGGTAAATCACATGTCAGTAACAGTAACAGTAAAATCTTTCGAAGATCTTAGTTCAAGAGTAAAATCAGACGCAGGATTGACGTATCACGAAATGCTAAAAGATGGTGTAGACTTTGCACCAATGAATTACATTGCAGCGTCATTAGCTTATAATCTCTACGAAGAAGGTGAAGTATGGGATTGGGACGAGCGCAGAATGGTCAAAGGCAACACGTTGCAATATGCCCAGAATAACGCTCTCAATGGCATCTGCTATACCCTTAACGATAAGGTTAATAAGCAGCGTGGCATATTCTATCAGAAGATCGAAGCTGCCAAACGCGCACGGCGTGGCGCTACCAGCCAGAATGGCTCTAATATGTATAACAATGCTAAGGATGCAGCCGTTAGAGCTAAATATCAGCTTACTAATCTAGAATATCTACTGGACGCATTCCGTCAGGTACACAAAGTAGCTCTCGGCAGAGAATACAAATACGTCCAGTTTGTAGACAAGTCAGAACCAGAAGTTTCACAGCATGAGGTTGATTTATCAGCCGCAGACGCAGAAATGGCGGCTCTGGGTGTCGATATGACAGATGACGTTGTTACCGCACCACCGTCTAACGACATGATTGGGCCAAGAACAGCACAGCAAGCAACCGCAGAGTATCTTGCTAACAGTGATGCCGACAAGCCCAACGTATCACTCAACACTAACGGAATTGAGAATGTCGAGGAAGCAGAAGAAGATCTAGCCAACAGACAGAAGATTAATCCTGTCGCTGGCTCTGCCAAATCAGACCCAAGAATGGAAGACGCTAGTTCTCACTAGGTAAGCACTTCCAGTACGCCGCGCTAGGTTCCAACAGGGACTTGGCGCGGCTATTTTAGTTTACAAAAAACCCTATTGTTTTCAACGATAGGTTAGAAAGAAAGAAAGAAAAAAAGATAAGGTTTAAGAACCGGATCTGCGCCCCAACTGCGCCCCAACTGCAAAGGTAATTCCTATGTTTGGATCAACTAGAATAACTTGGGAAAACATGACTATTCATGTTCTTCACGAACCATCGTTATTTACAGTGTTTGATACTTTATTAGACAAAAATGTAGCGATTGATCGTCTTCAAATTACTTCTGAAAACAAAGAACCTATGTCTATCAGTGAGACAGGTTTCAGATCTCATTACGTTAGTCGAATTGAACTAAAAGAAAATCCAAATTACGTTTTGGATTGGCTTAATCATGAGGCTCGAAAGCCATCATGGAAACAATACATTCGCGCTAAAAGAAACCAACAATTCACTATGTTTGGTATGCTCTAATGTACTGTGAAGAATGTGGTGGCTCTGGTCAGATCGAACAAGACGATCCTCAACCACACGCTCATGGTTTCAACATGGGTTACATAGATACAAAATGGGTTGATTGCGAGTTCTGCGACAGAACTGGCTTTATACCCCCCACCCCCCAAAAAATATTAGAGGATGAAAATGTCTGACAAAATAAATGACATAAAACGTAAGATTGCCAATGACATTCTTACACTTATGAAAACCGAAAATCTGTCTTGGATGAAACCTTGGCTTCACCCCCAGCCAGCACAAAATGGTGAAAGTGGTCACGTTTATAAAGGCATGAATGTCTTTGCTGTAAACATGGCTATGTTTCACAATAGCTGGACTGATCCTAGATTTCTTACCTTTAATCAAATGAAAAAATTAGGTGGCTCTAATAAGGGCCAAAAATCGACCGCAGTAATAAAGTTTGGAACATCAAAAGATAAGAACAATGAAGACAAACGCTATTCGTTTGCTCGGCTTCATTTTGTTTGGAACGTAGAACAAATCACAGGATTAAATAAAGATGACCTTATACCCCTTCAAGATCTTTCTAAAATATCTGCTCCAGAACGTAATGCAGGAATTGATACTATGGTCGAGCAGATTGGTATTCCAGTACGCGAAGCACAAGCGGCTTTCTACCGCCAGCAGGACGATGCTGTTTACATGCCTCCAATTAGTACATTCGTTGATACGCACGAAGGTGCTTCAGCCAGTGATAACTATTACTCAACGCTTCTTCACGAACTTATTCATGCAACTGGCCCAAGTTTTCGCATTGGTCGGGAATGCTATCTTAAATATCACGTCAACAAAAAAGAAAGGGCAAAAGAAGAATTAGTGGCAGAAATAGGTTCTGCTCTTTGGCGACAGAAACTTGGTTTTGATAGCCCGTCAAATCTTATAAACACTGCCAGTTATGTAAAAAGCTGGATTGCTTTGCTCGAAGAAGATTACAATACAATTTTTGAAGCTGCGACAAAAGCAAGCCAAGCTATTGAGCATTTAGAACAAATTAATACAGAATTAAATATCAAAGTTGCATAAATTACTTGACATATCAAGAAAACTAACTGTTTTTGTCAGGAATAGCAAAACAGCTAATAACATGCTTATAATAATAAATTGTGTAAACCAATACAGTAAGAGGCAAGGTGGTAATGTTTTTTGAAGATCATACAGGACGTAATTAAGGCTTTAGGTGAAATTAAAGTCTTGAAAAACAGCGCTATTGTTTACGAAAACGATAGAAAAGAAAAGGTAACAATTACTGTTGACGTTAACGCTCTCGACAGTGCAAACGAAGATGAAGTAGACAAATGGCTTTCCGCTGCCGAGGAAAAGCATGGCGTTAGTAAGAATAAAAAGCATTCACAGAGTAACGAAAACTCTTAAGGATGGAAAAAAGATTGAGTACCATTACCTAAGTAGGGGTGGTCCTCAATTTTGGAAATCTGACACTAAAATTCCTGTTAACGGTCCAGCTTATTTTAAAGCTTACCAAGAAAAGCTCAAAACATACAAACCGTCTCACGGAAAATTCCGTCAAGTAATAATAGAATATACAAACTCAAAAGACTTCACAGATCTAGCTACAGCAACACAAGATCAAATGAGAGGTTACTTGTATCATCCTGATTGGGGCATCGACGCCAACTTTGGCAGCGCCCCAATAGCATCATTTTCCAAGCCAGCTATACGGCGTATTGTTTACAACTGGAAAGACAAAAGAGCAGAAAGCTCAACTTCTGTTGCTGACGCAATGCAGGGAACATTAACTACTATAGTTTCTTGGGCGATAGACAGAAATTATTTTACTGTAAATCACCTGCTAAACATGAAGAAAGTTCATCGCCAGCAAAACAGAGCAGAATTGCTGTGGACTGACGAAGAACAAAAACAATTTATCAAAACAGCTATTGAAGCAAAAAGACCTCACATTGCAATTGCGTTTCAAATAGCTTGTGAAACTGGATTGCGCGGATCTGATCTTGCTTTGTTAAACAAAGATCACATAAAAAAACGCGAAGATGGAGAACTTTTCTTTTCGTTGATTACTAAAAAAAAGGGTCGACGTGTTTTTATTCCAATTAGTAAAAGCACTTCTGAATACATTAACAACATGCCAGAGGATCAACATTACTTGATACTCAATATGTACGGCAAACCCACAACTATACGAAACATAAGCAAATGGATTTTAGAAACTAGACGTCTTGCTGGCATTCGTGAGGAAATACATCTTCACGATTGCAGAGGCACGTGCGCCACAAGACTTTACAGATTAAATTTTAGCTTTAAAGAAATTGCAGCACACATGGGCTGGTCAATAGATTACACATCTAGAATGTTAAAAATCTATGCAGACGCAAATCCATTAAATGATGAAAGTCTTTTCAGAAATCACGAATCGATCTAAGTAAATCAGCCGCTTCGCTAGACTGATTGACATAGTTCTCACTGCGATTTTTGCTGATCTCTTAAGTATATAGTGTAAACTGGTGTGTAAACTAACCAAAAAAAGGTTTGTTTTATCATTAAAATTTGCTATTATATCAGTGTGTTATCACAAAACATCAGTGACTATTGCTTGTTATTGTAACAAACAAATAAATCATTGATTGAAAACACTAATTTCGTAAACTAACCTCGTTTTACAGTCATTTCTATCAATTACTTGCCTGTAAAGTGTAAACCAGAGAGGCCCGTCATGTCGGACACAAAACCCAAAAAACAATTTAATATAGCTATGGCAATAAAACCAACAAGATCCAGAATTACGTTGCCTGATTTGGGTCAAGAAGAACATCCTTCCTATGAATTGATCGAAGCTAAGAATGACAAAATCACGGCGTTGCAAAGTCGCATAGCTAAGATGGAATTAGAATTACACAAAGCATTGGACAAACTTGCTTCACAAGCAACCGAAATTATTTCCCTTAAGCAACATCGCAGATAGTGCCTAGCCCTACTCAGCGGTCCCTCAAGTATCTCAGGGATCTTGGATACCATTGCGCGATTGTCGAGCGCTGGAACCCACACACAAGAATACGTCAAGATTTATTTGGCTTTGCAGATTTGCTCTGCATTCAAAAAAATCACCCACCGCTTTTAGTCCAAGTCACTTCTTCGGGTTGGTCTTCACGCCTTAAAAAAATCAAGGAGGAACCTCTTTCAAAACTTGCTTTGGCATCTGGTTTTAACATCGAAGTTCATGGCTGGCGCAAACTCAAGACAAACAAAAACAAAATGACCATCAAAGTCATTTCAGTAAAGGAAGAAGATCTTAATGAGTTTCAAAGCACTTAAATACGTTAGTCAATTATTAGGTCTTACCCCTAATCAAAAATTAGCCATGTTTCAGCTTGCTTCAATGCAAAACGAACAAAGCCATTTATGCAATCCAAGTCCAGAACACGTTGCGTACACCACAGGCATGTCAGCCTCTCAAGTACGCATAATTCTTAACCAGCTTATCAGTCTTAATCTTTTAGAGCGATCTTCTAAAGGCTGGTCATTTCCCAACAACATAAAAATGAAAGGAGACAAAATTCCTATAAATTGGTGGCCCTCAGAACGAGCCTTAGAAACTCTTACTGAATGTTACCCAAATCATCACTTCAACATAGAGGAAGCAGTCAATGAGTTTATCGACTTCTGCCACGATAAAGAAATTACCCACGCAACCGACAGAATTGACGCTGCGTTCGTCCGAAACATTAGCCAAATACTCGACCATCGAAAAAGCGGTTCAGTACAGATCGCAAGAGATAGAGAGGACACTCCGAGATCTAAAGTTAACGCTTTCTTCGATTGACGCAATTAAAAAGCCAGGTGGTTATACAAACTATGAAGATCAGTCACAGTTTCAAAAAGAAAATGACGTTCAATATCTTGGTCACTTTCTAAATGAAATTTGGTTTGTTCCAAACAGCACAACTCAAGATCAGATCTTTCACGCAATAGCATTTCTTAAAACAAACAACGAAACGCCTGAGAGCGTTCGTTTAGCTTTGTTTGAATTGTGGCTTTGCACAAAGCATCAAAAAATTAACGACCAAGACATGAATGCAATGATTAAAATCTATTGCAAAAACCTAGCAGAGTATCCTGTCAATCTTTGCTTGGTGACTATCAACGAAATGATTTCGTCATGTCAATTCTGGCCTAGCTGGGCCGAAATTCAAGAAAAACTTGATGTAACAGGTAGCGCAACAAACGGAATGGTCCGTCAATTAACGCGTCTTCATGCTTACAGAACTCAAGTTGCAGAGCTTTCTGAAAGTTACGAGCAGGGAGACAAAATGTGGAAAAAGGAAAAGGAATTAACAAATGGTCTATGAGATAAAGGATCGCAATGAATACATCGGTTCCTCCGATGCAAAAACAATCATGGGCGATGATTGGCAAGATTTATGGGAACGCAAAACAGGCCGTAAAGATCCAGACGATCTTAGCGAAGTGTTTCGTGTTCAACTCGGTGTTTTCACCGAAGAATTTCATCTTGATTGGACTTTTAGAAAGCTTCAAAGCGAACAAACAGAACCAGACGATTGGGAAATGGCTAAGTTCAACAAATCTCAGAAACAACATCAGTACGTGAGATTAACGGGCGAAAAAACGCCGTTAAGAAGTCATCCAGACGCCTTAATCAGTAATTATGGCAAGACAGGCGTAGGAAGTATTGAAATGCCCGTCGAGGTTAAACACTCAGGCGCGTTTCTAAATGCTAATGCAGCTTGTGATTACTACATGCCTCAACTTCAACATCATATGTTTTGCTGGGGTCAACGTCATTGTTTGTTCAGCGTAATACTAGGCAACAATGAGCCAGAGCGCATCTGGGTCGAACGCAGTGACGATTATGTTGGTCATTATTTAGCTAAAGCAGACGTATTTTGGAATTATGTAAAATCAGATCTACCACCAAATGACGAGTTTTTTTATCCTGCTGTTATGCACAGTTCAGTCACGGATAAAATTCGCAAAAACGGTATGGTTCGACGCAACATTTCAGAAGACAATCACATGACTAGCCTTGTTCAAGATCTGTATGAAACTGCCTATGCGGCAAAGCAACATTCAGACACCAAAACAATCATCAAAAAAGAAATGAAGGAGGACGAAGCAGAGCTTTATAGCGAACGCGTTTCTATCAAAAAGAACAAGCGTGGCGCGGTAACAATCAAACTTATGGGAGCATAAAATGGCTACAACAATACAGCCAAAACCTGTTGCAACTAAGGTAAAAGCACCTGTTGCAAAAACATACATCGAAGCAATGATTTCTGCTCAAGCGGCTATGTCACCGCTAATCAAAAACAAGACAGCGCATAAATATTCATATGCTGATCTTGGTGCTTTGTACGAAGCTTGCAAACTAGCGTTTTTAGAAAACGGTTTTTGCATTCTTCAAACCAACGATGCAGACGATCAAGGTCAATATGTAGAAACCAAATTGCTGCATGTCAGCGGCGAAAGTTTCAGTTCTAAAGTTTACCTTTATGTCAGCAAACCCGACATGCAAGGCTTGGGTAGTGCAATCACTTATGCGCGTAGATACGGGCTTATGTCTATCTCTGGCCTGTCAGCCGAAGAAGACGATGACGGTAAACGCGCAACAGCGTTTCCATCAACTCAAATTAACAAATCTCTTTCACCACCAACCGCCCCAACAGGGAGACTATAAACTATGTCAGATTACGACAATACAAACTCAGGCGTTGTGTTTGCACCTTGGCCCGACAGCCGCATGGCTGGACAAGGCAAAATCAATATCAACGGCAAAGACAATAAAGTCATTATGGTTCACGAAAAGCTTTCGGCAAATGGCAATCCTGTTCGTTGTCTTTACGAACGCGTTGCTGTTCTTTTTGACAATGACAAAAAAGGCAACGATGGGGCACCTGATTACTCAGGTCCAATAGACACACATCACAATCTTCGTATTGCTGGCTGGTCTGGAGAAAAAGATGGCAAGCCTCATTTGTCTTTAAAAATAACAGAAAAACTATCTGCTCAAGGTCAGGAACAGGGGAACGCCTCGCAAGCTCAAGCCCCTGCTCCCTTAAAGCAAGATGATGATTTCATTCCGTTTTAAAGAATGGCGTACATCAACATCATAAAATCTCTCTATGTTCCAGAAACATTTAGAGCCTTTGCTTATGGTTTTGTGTTGGGGGCGGCATTCATGTCCTCCCCAGCACTAGCCATGTTGCTGTTAGCCGCAGCGATAGCATTTCTTTGGCTCTCACGAGCAACCACTCAAAGTAAGGATAAAACCTAATGAACGTCAATGTAAAAGATAAACCAAAAAACGCCAACGCTTATGGTCGAGTTCCTATTACTTTATCTATTCCTAAAGAAGTAATGGAAAATATTGTGGCTGAAGCTAACCGCATTCAAGAAAGTAGATCTGTAGTTATTCGCGCCATTTTAGCCAAAGAATTTTCTGACTAATAATGGCTACTAAGATTGATCTTAAAGCCGCTTCAATAGCGCTGCTCAGTAGGCTCGAAGTTGGGTCTACTGAGTATGAGCAACTGTATGCAAAGCTTTTACATGCAGGTGAATTTCAGCGATGCAAAAAGAAAAGATACAAAGAGCGTTACGCTCCTAGACCAAAACGCGACGTGGATGAAATACAACGTCTTCACGATATGATTACAGGACTTCTTTACGATCATAGCTTTCTTACAGCTGGGCAAATTGCCAGCATGTTAAATCTGCCTATTGGAACTGCTAATCATCATCTTAGAGCAATGGACGCTAAAGGCGAAGTTATTCAAAGCAGAGCTGAGAAACGTAAACAAAACTTTTCTCATTGGAGCTGGTCTTTGCCAACGCACGTCATTGAGTCAATAAACAAAAAGAATGAACCTACAGGTGTGACTTGGCCTTAGGTGGCGCAGCCAGCGGACGCTTATCACTGGCAGCAAAAGGATCCTCTTTATACCTTTCTGGGATCTGATTTTGCAACAGGGCGAGAGGTAAAACCACAGCTATCTCTCGCCCGACTTAACTTTCAAAAAGGAGTTACAATGGTCTATATAGACTTTAAATCTGGCAACTGGCGCTTTGTGCAAGCAAATACAAATGGCTTTGCATTAGTCCAGAAATTCAAAACTAAAACCGAAGCTGTAAAAACAGGAAAGCGCTATCTTGAAAGCGGCGCAATCAAAGAGCTCACCATTTATAAACGCAATCAAGATGCAGAAGATTGGTTTGAAAGTGGTGTTTTTTACACAGACGCTTCAAAAATTCCAGTGAGGATTGGCTAATGAAACTAAGTGACCAAGAACTGATTACATTAAAGTTTGCTCTATCAATGGCTAACGAAGAACTTTCTAACATCATTGCTACTGGTGATCCTGAATTTTGGAAAGATCTAGGCGTAGGCAATATTGATCGTGAACAAACGTCAGAAAAAGACTTTCTTAGTGAAGTAGAACTTCTGCAAAAACGAGTAGATAAAACCATCAATCGTAAACTGGCTATTTATAAAGCCAAAATAAAACACGGTGAAAACTACGCTGTAACTTTAGATCCAGAAACTCACAAATATACCGGTTCTGAACTTAGTGATGATTGGGTTGAT
>Ga0209634_1001622_pt1 | contig 16346 bp, 14 predicted proteins | sample LinPmetageLP40_FD_184043 | JGI IMG/M metagenome (GOLD analysis project Ga0209634, IMG submission 184043) | Marine viral communities from the Pacific Ocean - LP-40 (SPAdes) (version 2) | ecosystem: Environmental > Aquatic > Marine > Oceanic | place: Pacific Ocean | collected 2010-08-26
TAATGAAATTGTAGCTTTTTCAAACGCTATTTCACATTCAGAAGTGTCAAATATTTGAGTATTTACATTCGCTGTCAAATACATGTTTTTGAGTTTTTCAAAATGCTCACTATCCATTAGGTCTTGTTTTATGATGTACAGCTTTAAGCATGAGAGCATTGGCAGATGTATTGCTCATACTTATTGATAAACAAGATACTTATTTAAATGTAAAAGCTATGCCAAGTTTCGTGTCTTCCCACGAACCAAGGAGTAGGGATTAGAAAGTACTAATCTTGCCATTTTCCTCAAAGCCACACCGTTGTTTAAATTTATTAATTGTGGCGGACTTTCCAATCTCCACGAAAGTTTCTTGACCGATGACACCTCATTCATTATAGCTGTTGTTGTGGGGAGGTATTTCGTTAGTTTCGTAATAGTCAGCTAATTCAGTCAATGCACTGTCAACCTTCAATACCCATAACTTTTGCCTGAACTTCACAATACCATGAGCTGTACGTCTGTCGAATTCATCGTGCATTTTGTCAAGTTCGTCATAAACAGATTCAATCACTCTACCATATAAGTCGACATTAGCTGAATCGGATTTTGCAGCAAGTAGCAATCTCTTTCTCATTAACCTGGCATGTATTTCTGCTATGTCAAAATGAATTTGTTCATGCTCTAAAAGGTCAGGAAGACTGTCGTTAAAAAGCTGGAATGCTGTATTGTCTACGAAGGATAAATTGGAAATGAAGTTATTATAAATCTTAATGGTCAAACTATCCTCAACATAAATGTACTTTACATCAACATCTGCCATGGTTGCTGCTTTTCCATCAATAGAGTCAACTTTTACTCCTTGAAAATCATTCCAAGTAAGTTTGTATTCAGGATCCCATGGAATTTTCACATCTGGTTCTTGGGAGAAAGAACATATTGAGAAGAAGCCTAAAAGTGTTATGATCATTATTATTCGCATAGTTTATTCCCCACATCAATTCACTATACGCCATAACGTATATATTTTATTAGTCTAAATATAATGGATTAACCTTGGTATTAGTCTATTATTTGAAATAGAGACACATTACCTGAATTTGAGTATTTATTAATTGTGTAATAAACGACTCTGTGAGGGTAAGCTCCTTATCAATTGATTCTTTATTTGTTTGTGAAGACCAGAACCAAGAAATAGGCACAAGGCGGGGAACCTTTCCACTAAAATAATTGGAGAACTGTAGTGATAAAGATTTTTTTACTGTGATACAAAATAACAATAACTAAAATAATTTCACCAAGAATATTTGATAAGTCTAAAACTGTTTCTATGTTTGACACAATGAATTTCATGAACAACACATATTATTACTATTATCGCAGCCCTAAAATAGGAGTTGGAATAGTATGTTCATGTTGACAAAAGAAAAACAAAAAACTGAAAATACAAAGCCCTGACTCCTGAGTCGGGGTTTTTTTATGTCCAATTTTCACAAACAAAAGAAGAAAAAAATGAGAGTAACAACAACTACCAAACGCGCCATTCCGACACTCAAGAATATGCAGCAGGTCTATGAAAACTACACTGCGGAAGATAACTTGGTATGGGAGGTATTATATGACCGACAAATCAAGAACATAGATCAATTTGCAACATCCGCATATATTGAGGGACTGGAACTCATCGACTTCAAGCGATCTCGCATTCCTAATTTCGACAGAATCAATAGGGTGTTAGGAGAACTCACAGGATGGGAGCTTGTAGCGGTAGAGGGCATTGTAGATGATCAGCTGTTTTTTGAACTGTTGGCAGATAGGAAATTTCCGGCAACAACCTGGCTGCGAAGGATGAGTGAGCTTGATTATCTCGAAGAACCTGATATGTTCCACGATGTATTTGCACATGTGCCGCTTTTAGCCAATCAACAGTTTGTGGATTTCTTAGAACAGCTGGCGAAGATCGCACTGCGACATATTGACAACGGCTGGGCGATCCAATTGATCTCTCGTATCTACTGGTACACTGTTGAATTCGGATTGATAGAAGAGTCGGGAGATTTGAGAATCTATGGAGCAGGCATCTTATCTTCTGCTGGAGAAACGGTTTACAGTGTCGGCCAAGAACCGATTCATCATCAATACGATGTGGAGCGTATGTTTAATACAGGCTACCGCAAGGATCATTTTCAGGAAGAATATTTTATCATAGATTCATTTCAGACATTATACGAATCTATTGAGCAAATAGAAGCTGCTTTGGAGAGCCGACTTTTATAATGCATAATTCAGATTGAAGATATTACCGTCTATAGTTGATGTGCATTGCATTCTGTGCTAAATTGTCAACTGTTATTTATCAACAATAGAATCAATCAATATGAAAAAGCACAATACATCTATATTAGGTCTCTTGATATCCATATCTGTTTCAGTATGCGGACAAGCTGTAGTTCCTCCAGATGAGAATCTGAAAATGTATGATATCGTGGAGGCATCTTCCGCTGATAGGATAGAAAAAGACATCCGCATATTGGCAGGGTTTGGCACACGGAATACAATGTCCGATACGGTATCTGATACCAGGGGTATAGGTGCAGCAAGGAGGTGGATCAAGTCTGAGTTTGATGAGATTTCCAAGGCATGCAATGGCTGCCTAAATGTTTATTATCTGGGAAGTTTGGTACAGCCTGATGGTCGAAGAATCAAGCAAGATACGTGGGTGGTCAATGTGATTGCTATTCAGAAAGGGAAAAGCAATCCCAATAGCTATGTGATCATGTCAGGGGATATTGACTCGCGTAATTCTGATCCTACTGATCCTACTGGAGATGCTCCCGGAGCCAATGACAATGCTTCTGGAATGGCAGGAACAATCGAAGCAGCCAGATTGCTTTCGAAACATTCATTTGCGAATAGTATAGTATATGTAGGGTTGTCGGGAGAAGAGCAAGGTCTCTATGGCGGACAGCATATGGCTAAGATAGCCAAAGAAGAAGGTTGGGACATTATTGGCGTATTGAACAATGATATGATCGGTAATATCGAAGGGGTAGATGGCGTCATAGAGAACAGTACATTCAGGGTATTTTCAGAACCTACTCCGGTAACCGAAGCAGAGCAGCAAAGAAATAGAAGACGATACTATGGAGGAGAGGTAGATGGTGCCTCTCGCCAGCTAGCACGATATGTACATCGCATGACTGGTCAATATATTCCAAATCTGAATGCAAAAATGATCTATCGCCTGGATCGCTTTGGTAGAGGAGGGCATCATAAGCCCTTCAATGATCAAGGATTTGCAGGGGTGCGTATTATGGAGACGCATGAAAACTATATCAGACAGCATCAAAATATAAGAACTGAAAATGGTATCAAATATGGAGATGTTATTGAAGGAGTGAATTTTGACTATGCTTCAAAGCTTACGGCTGTGAATGCGATTACGCTAGCTGGTCTTGCGTGGGCTCCATTGGCACCAAAGTCAGTCAAGATAGGTGGAGCTGTACAGGCTTCTGCTAAGTTGGTTTGGGAAAAGTCAGCTGGAGCAGTGGGTTACAAAGTACATTGGAGAGATACGACTTCTCCACAGTGGGAACATTCCAAATACATCGGTGATGTGTCTGAGTATGTTTTTGAAAACCTTGTGATTGATAATTATTTTTTCGGTGTATCCGCTGCCAACGCTCAGGGTGACGAAAGTGTGGTCGTTTTTCCTGGTGATGTCATTCGCTAGGTTCGGTAACTTTTTCAAAGACCCATTTCCCATAAGCTGAATTCAAGCAAAACATAGTATGAAGTGACTAGTGTCAAGTCAAGCATACTATGTCGGATCAGTCATTCCGAACTCCAGCCTGCCGGCAGGCACGGTGTTTCGAAATCTACTGATTGTCAATGAGATGCTGAAATGAATTCAGCATGATGTTTGGAAGTTTGAACACGCAACGAGCATATAAATTGGGACAGTATCGAATATGTGCTAAATTCACGATTACACTAGAAAAACAATTCATATAACAAGAATGTCGAGACACACACCCAATGCTGTATTGATGATGCGACCTGCTGCATTCGGATATAATATAGAGACGGCAGCCTCTAACACTTTTCAGTTCACTCCAGACATAGAGCACAAGGAAATTCATCAGAAGGCACTTCAAGAGTTTGATAAGATGGTTGACGAACTCAGGTCTAAGCATGTAGAGGTTATTGTGATAGAAGATACAGCAATTCCTGTCACGCCTGATGCTATTTTTCCAAACAATTGGTTTACGACTCATGGTGACGGTGAAGTTATTCTCTATCCAATGGAAGCCTCAAACAGAAGAAGTGAGAGAAGGCGTGATGTGATTGATCAATTGAAGCTTACGCATGAAGCAAGTTTACTGCATGATATTTCCGCAAATGAATTGGAGGGCAAGTATTTGGAAGGAACCGGGAGCATTGTATTTGACCATGTCGGAAAGAAGGCCTATGCCTGTCGATCTTCGCGAACTGATTTACAATTATTGATTGACTTGTGCAAAAAGTTGAGATATGAGCCTGTGATCTTCACAGCAACCGATGCACAGGGCATGCATATATACCATACCAATGTGATGATGTGCGTAGGGACTGATATTGCAGTAGTGTGTATAGAATCAATTGCTGAGGAAGATCAAGAAAGAGTCATAGATCAATTGCAAATGGATGGAAAGCAGCTAATAGCCATTGGATATGAGCAAATGAACGCATTCGCAGGCAATATGCTAGAAGTTGAGAATACAAATGGCGAGAGATTTTTGACCATGTCCAAAAGTGCCTTTCAATCTTTGGTAAATGGTCAGATCAATGCGATCACAAAATCAGTAGATATCATTGAGGTGAGTATCCCGACCATCGAACAATATGGAGGTGGAGGAGTTAGATGCATGATGGCAGGTATTCATTTGCCAAAGAAATAACTATATTTATCAACAATACAGACTTATTTGATTAGTTGGCTATGGAGAAATATGATTTGATTGTAATAGGAGGTGGTCCTTCAGGATATGCTGCTGCTATGCGCGCGATGGATTTCAAAAAGAAAACCCTCTTAATTGAACGTGCAACTCTCGGTGGTGCAGGTGTGACCAATGGGGCATTGTCTTCCAAAACGTGGTGGGAAATATCGAGAGAAACTTCAATGCTCAACAAACATCTAAAGAGGTTCAACATGCAATCTCCTGAAATCAATTTTCAAGAAATCAAAGAAGAGGTCAAAGGTGCTGTGAACCATCGGATTGACATGCTGAAATCCCATATGGAGCAATTGGAAGAGTCCAACTATTCTGACTTGCTCAGCTTCAAAAATGGGAATGCTAAATTGATCACTAACAATGAGGTAAGGATCACTACAGCCTCCGGTGAAGAAGAGATTGTGTATGCTGAATACATTGTGCTAGCTACAGGTAGCAGACCGAGGAAATTACCACATATTCCTATTGATGAGAAAATCATACTCACAAGTGATGGGATCGAAGCAATGGATGATTTTCCCAAGAGCATGGTGATATTGGGTGCAGGGGTGATTGGATGTGAATTTGCCACCATTTTCTCCGGGTTTGGAAAAACAAAAGTCCATTTGATTGATAAAGGAGCACGTATTTTGCCATTTGAAGATGACGATATAGTAGAAGTAGTAGAGGAGAGTCTGGAAAAGAGCAATGTACTGATCCATAGAAATTCTCAACTGATCCGAATGGATATTGTGGACGGACAAGTGGAGTATGAACTAGAATATGATGATAGTCGTAAGGAAATTTTTCACGTAGAGAAAGCGTTGGTATCTGTGGGGCGCGTTCCAAACTATGAAAACCTATGGGATGATGGTGTTAACATCAATCTGAACAATAGAGGAATTGAAGACGATGACACGCAGACAAGCGTTTCTAATATTTATGCAGTTGGTGATATTACAGCGGATATTGCGCTGGTCAATGTGGGCGAGTTGGAAGGTCGGTATGCAGTCGAAAGAATTTTCGGTAAACCCGCACGTAAGTTGATTTATGAGAATATTTCCACCATCATGTTTCTCAATCCCGAAGTAGCTGGCGTAGGTCTCAATGAAAATCAGGCGCGACAAAAAGGGATCGATTACAAAGTCGCAACCTTGGACTATGCATGTATTCCCCGAGCGATTGCCAAAAGAAATATGCAAGGATTCATCAAGATGCTCGTCACAAATGATGATGAGATGAAAATATTGGGTATGCGCGTAATAGGCAATCACGCATCCAGTGCGATACAGGCAGTTGCCTTATTGATTTCTATGGATAAAGGGATTGAAGAATTGGCGGAATGTGTACATCCGCATCCATCAATTACCGAAGGTATTCAAGAGTGCGTACGCATGTTGTTAGGTAAGTCACTCTTTAAGCCAGAAGCTATGCACAACAGGAATTCTTGTCGCTGTTATACTGCTGAAAGTGCTTATGAGAATATTCTTTTTTAGAAGTCTGTCATCATTTTTTTCGCATAAAAACTACCTGCTTGGCAGTTGGTCATGTTCTGTAGCCATACTTAGAAAAATAGAATTATGAATATCGAACTTCGAATGGTGAATCAAGAACTAAACCAAACTTCAATATTCTAACATCGTTATTCAATATTCAATATTCAAAATCCCACTATAAGGGTAAACCAAAACCACCCTACAAGAAAGTGTGACTTTTGCTAATCGTAATATATAGCAATATCCTTAAGAGGCTTTCTTTCCAATTTAGGAACGTAAACCTTGTCAGCTGGATAGCCTATGGGTATTAATAAGTAGGGTCGCTCATTAGCTGGGCGATCCAATATTTTGGAAAGAAAATTCATTGGACTTGGCGTGTGAGTCAAGGCGACCAAGCCTGCTTTATGAATAGCGGTCAGGAGAAAGCCGGCTGCCAATCCAACAGATTCATTGACATAATAGTTGTTCTTTTTATTTCCTTCATTGTCAAGATCATAAGGTTTCTTGAAGATGATGATCAAATATGGAGCAATCTCCAGAAAAGGTTTGTGCCAATCCGTTCCAATCGGCTTGAGCACTTCCAGCCATTCATCGCTCATCCTTCCATTGTAGCTTTCGAGCTCTTCCTGTTCAGCGGCTTCTTTGATTTTTGATTTGATGGTTGAATTCGAGATCACGCAAAATGTCCATGGCTGTTTATGAGCACCAGAAGGTGCAGCGGAGGCTGCCAATAGGATATTGTCAACAACTTCTTTTGGAATTGGCTTGTCAGAAAAATCTCTAACTGTTCTTCTTTGGTCAATCCACGCTAAAAAATCGGCACTATGAGCAATCATATCTTTCTCATCATATGTCTCTTTGTAATATCTAACATGAGGACAACCCTCAATTTCGATGATGTCGTTATGATCTTCTTTGGTCTTATTGGTTGCTGATAAATTCATTCTGCTAGTGCTTGCTTTATTGATGACACCACAATATAGGCTAAATCTCTATATCAGTGGAGTTAAAAAATGCAAGAAAGCAGACAAGTATGATTTTTGGATGAACGGTAATAGCTACAGAACACAGATTTCATATCTTCACAGCATATTAATCAAACTATTCCTTGAACACCATGAACACAATCTTATCGAAACTTTCGCGTCCGTTGATAGCCGTCTTTTTATTGACAATGCTCGCAACGCAGGCCAATGCCACTTTTTTATTTCAACAGGACTCTGTAAAAACAGATACCACAAAAACTGAAGCGGAAAAAGAGAAAAAGGACTTACCACTCGAAGCCACAAGAAAATTGCAAATCAATACAGATCAAGGAACGTGGATTTCATTGGATGTCAATTCCAATGGTCAGGAAATTGTATTTGAGATATTGGGAGACTTGTATCTCATGCCAATCACTGGAGGAAAGGCCGTACGAATCACGGAAGGACTTCAGTTTGACACCCATCCAAGATTTAGTCCAGATGGGAAGACGCTTACTTATATCTCAGATGAAAGTGGCTCTCAAAATGTTTGGTTGATGGACATGGAGAGCGAAGAAAAGACACAGATCACTAAAAGCAAGGATGAAGACTACCAGGCAGTAGCCTGGAGTGCTGATGGAGATTATTTGATCGCCTCGAAGGGGAGGAGAAATCTGAAACTATTCATGTATCACAAAGATGGAGGTGGAGGTGCTCAGTTGATTGATAAGCCTGAAAATATGAAGATGATTGAGCCTGCAGTAGCACCTGATAATCAGTTCATCTGGTTTTCTAGAAGAACCAATGCATGGAACTACAATGCACAGCTGCCGCAATATAGCATCTGGACATTTGATAGAGAGACTGGTGAAATGGACATGAAAGTGAATCGATATGGATCTTCTTTCGCCCCGACTTTATCCCCAGATGGTCAATGGTTGGTATATGGCACGAGATACAATGCCGAAACAGGGTTGATGCTGAGAAACTTAATGACTGGCAAAGAAAATTGGTTGGCCTATCCGGTTCAAAGAGATGAACAGGAATCTATTGCACCATTGGGTGTGCTGCCCGCAATGTCATTTACACCAGATAGTCGAAATGTGATTGCTTCTTATGGCGGAAAAATTTACAACATTCCTATCAATGGAGGAGATGCTATTAATATCCCATTCAAAGTAGAGGAAGATTTGATGGTAGGACCAAGACTGGAATTTGATTTCCCTATTAGCGATGATAAGGTGATGACGGTGAATCAAATTCGCGACCCGAAGCTTTCACCTGATGGCTCTAAACTAACATTCACTGCACTGAACAAGCTGTACATTATGGATTATCCTAATGGCACGCCAAGTCGATTGACCAATATGGATGTGATCGAAGCACAGCCAGTCTGGTCTCCTGATGGAGCGTATATTGCGTATGCTACTTGGGCAAATGAACAAGGACATATATACAAGGTGAATACAAAAGGAAAAGCGAAAATTATCAAACTAACGAAGTCATCTGCCTTGTACAGTGGACTCGTATGGTCGAAGGATGGCAAACGTATCGTATTCATCAAGGGAAGTGACGAAGAATTTCAAAAATCAACGGGTATCTTCTCATTCAATAATTCGGAAGAAATCGCTTGGATCAATGCCGCTGGTGGTGAAAATAATACTATTGCTAAGACAAATGGAAGAAGCAATCCCCATTTCGCAAAGAGTGCAGATAGAATCTATTTGCACAAAGGGGAACACGGATTGGTTTCTATCAAATGGGATGGGACTGATGAAAAGGAGCACTTAAAGCTCACAGGAATTACTACATATGGGACATCAATAGGCGATCATGTTAATTATTGTATGTTGGCTGAAGACACCAATCCAACAGCCAAAACAAAGCCTTCCAAAGCATCTTTGATCATTATGTCGCCCACAGAAGGCGAGGCATTGGCATTGATCAATAACAATGTATATATCGTCACCGTGCCAAAAATTGGTGGGAAGACACCGGAAGTGTCAGTAGCGGATGCAAAGAAAGCGGCATTCCCAGCAAGAAAGTTAACGGAGATTGGGGGACAGTTTCCACATTGGACTGCAGATGGGAAAAGTGTAAACTGGTCGATTGGCAATGCTTATTTCTCCTATAACATTGCAGATGCAAAGGCTGAGGAGAAAAGACTGAAGGAAGAGAAGAAAGCCAAAGAAGAAGAAGCTGCGGCAGCAGCTGATAAGGAAGCAGGAGAAGAGGACGAGGATGAAGACGCTGAAAATGAGGAGGAGGAAGAAGAAGATGAAGGCTACAAGGCTGTTGAGAAGAGAATTAAAGTTGAAGTCGCCCGCGATATTCCTACGGGTAAAATACTGCTAAAGGGTGCTCGAATAATCACCATGAATGGAGATCAAGTGATCGAAAATGGTGATGTGTTGATTGAGAACAATCGAATAGTAGAAGTAGGGGAGAATTTGTCAGCAGGAGATGCGCAAGTAATGGACATGGCCGGAAAAACCATCGTGCCAGGGTTTGTAGATACACATGCACATATGTGGCCACTTTGGGGAATACATAATAAGAATGTATGGAGCTATACTGCCAATCTTGCGTATGGAGTCACTACCACACGTGATCCACAAACTGCAACAACTGATGTGCTGACCTATGCTGATATGGTGGAAACGGGAGAATTGGTTGGGCCAAGGGTATACTCTACTGGACCAGGTGTTGGATTCTGGATGTACAATATCAAAGATTTGAAGCATGCCAATCGTGTCCTCAAACAGTACTCCGAGTACTACAACACCAAAACCATCAAAATGTATCTGGTTGGTAATCGTCAACAGCGCCAATGGGTGATTATGGCAGCTAAGGAACAGGGATTGATGCCAACCACCGAAGGTGGTTTGGATTTTAAACTCAATATGACACAATCACTTGATGGATATCCAGGGCATGAGCATAGTTTCCCTATCTACCCCATTTATGACGATGTCGTAGATTTTGTGTCAGACTTGCAGATGGCATATACGCCAACATTGCTTGTTTCATATGGCGGGCCTTGGGCAGAGAACTACTATTATGCGACAGAAGATGTGAATTACGACACCAAGCTTAATTACTTCACACCAAAGCGTGAATTGGATAGCAAATCAAAAAGAAGAGGCGGATGGTTTATGAAGGAGGAGCATATCTTTGAGCGCCATGCAGAGTTTGTAAAGGACTTGGTAGAGAAAGGTGGTATATCAGGTGTTGGATCTCACGGACAGCTGCAAGGACTTGGCTATCATTGGGAGCTATGGTCTATGCAATCTGGCGGTATGAAAGCCCACGATGCACTCAAAGTAGCTACTATATTGGGAGCCAAAGCCATCGGTTTGAGCAAAGACTTGGGCTCTATTGAGAAAGGTAAACTTGCGGATCTCATCATATTAGATAGGAATCCACTAGAGAACATTCGCAATACCAATTCTGTGAAATATGTGATGAAAAATGGCAGGTTGTACAATGGCGATAATCTAGCACAGGAATATCCTCAGAAAACAACTCCTATGAAATACTTTTGGCATGATAGTGCACCGAAAGATTTGCCAGGGATGAAGAAGTAAAGACTCATACGTTATAAATCCAACAGGCTAGTTGATTATCAGCTAGCCTGTTTTTTTTGAGATCAATTATTAATTAGTTTTACGACATGTTTACAGGGATTATAGAAACACTCGGTACGATCAGTGAGGTTACTCGCAAAGGAACAAATGTCCACTATAAAATACATAGTGATATTACGCATGAACTCAAGGTGGACCAAAGCGTAGCCCACAACGGGGTGTGCTTGACTGTGACTAAGGTTGAGTCGCAAGACTATTGGGTGACCGCAGTGAATGAGACTCTTGAGAAAACGAGTTTAAGTAATTGGAAAGTTGGCTCCAAGATAAATATAGAGCGCTGTATGCTCAATAATGGTCGCTTTGACGGTCATATCGTCCAAGGACATGTTGATCAAGTGGGTACTTGTACCAATATCAAAGAAGAAGATGGCAGTTGGTTGTTTGACTTCGAGTATGACCCAAGTACAGGAAATGTGACAGTAGAGAAAGGATCAATCACCATCAACGGAATTAGTTTGACCTGCTTCAATTCTAAGAACAATGGATTCACAGTAGCGATTATTCCATATACTTACGAACATACCAGTATGCAAGATTTGACAGTGGGCGGTCAAGTCAACTTGGAATTTGACATCGTAGGAAAGTATGTGCAACGATTGATGAATAGATGATCATCAATTTTGTCAAAGGTGATGATCAACAATTGAGTTGGACGACATTTTATTTTATAAATATATTGAAGTCTAACTTTGACAAAAGTTAGTTCTATAATGGGGTTTCATAAAGACTATTTAAAATTACTATAGACCATGTTCAGAAGTATATTCACCATTATCAATTGGAAGACATTTGTAATCACGTCACTATCTGTAGTAGCTACATATCTTTGTGATATGTACACCATTCATGCAGATTTTCCATTGAACCTTGTCGGCATCGCCATTGTGTTTCCAGTGGTATTCTCCATTGACAGTGCATACAAAAGAAGGGAGCGTGCTTTGGGATTGTTGGGTGACTTCAAAGCACATTTACTGGTAACATATCATGCCTCTAGAGATTGGATAGATGCAGCGGATTCGAAGTTTCCAGAAAGGGTGAAAGCGCAGTTGATGGAAGTATATGATGCACTTCGATCGACTTTCATTGTCGAGAAGTATGAAGTCCCAGCCAAGGAGAAAGCACTTTATAAGAAGCTGGCTACATTGTCATCGAATGTTCAAGAGTTCAGAGAGCATGGACTGCAAGTAGGAGAGATGTCGCGTGTCAATCAATACATCAGTAAGATGAGTACATCAATAGAAAATATGTTGGTGATTCTTAATTACCGTACACCAATTACGCTGAGAGCCTACAGTAAAGTATTTATTTACAGCTTTCCGGTATTATATGCTCCCTATTTTGTATCCATCGCAAGTGACTATTCGAATGGACTACAATACATGATGCCTATCGTTTTTAGTTTTATCCTCGTGAGCTTGGACAATATTCAGAATCACCTAGAGAATCCATTCGACCAGATAGGGGTGGATGACATCAAGTTTGATGTAGAGGATTTTTCGGAGAAGATAGATTAACAAAGAAACCATGCCATTTTACTAGTAAGCTGGCAAAAGACTTCTAATTTTGCCGAATCATAAAACAGGCGATGATTTCCATTTTTCGTATTTTTTTTATTCTCTTCTGGTCAGCTTTGATGATTTCTTCATCATTGATATTGATGATCCTGACCTTCAATCGGAAAGTACCCGTCATCATGGCACGTACGATGTGGAGTCCTGGGATACTCTGGGGTGCTGGTGTACGCAATATCAAAGTCACCGGTCTCGATAATATAGATAAGAAGAAGTCCTACATTTTTGTGTCCAATCATCAATCTCACTTAGACATACCTAGCATCATCCGTTCTGTACCGGTTAATTTCTACTTCATAGCAAAGAAAGAACTCAAATGGGTGCCATTTTTAGGACAGTATGTTTGGGCAACAGGGATGATTTTCATAGATCGATCAAATAGAAAGAAGGCAATACAAAGTCTGGACAAGGCGGGTAAACTAATTAAGAAAGGAAAGAGCGTCTTGGCATTTCCAGAAGGCACCAGAAGTTTGGATGGCAAACTTCAACGCTTTAAAAAAGGACCTTTTATGTTGGCTATACAGCACGAAATAGAGATTGTGCCCATAGCGGTAGAGGATACTCATAAAGTCTTACCAAGCAAGTCATGGAAGTTCACACCGCACACTGTCAAAGTCAGTGTAGGTAAACCTATTCATCCCCCCAAAGATAAAAAAGAGGCACTTAATTTTATCGATGATGTGAGTGCTCACATTGAGGAGATGATGAAGTAGATGTTTTTTGAGAAAAAAGCCCTGATACTAATTTTCAGGGCTCTAACTGTTACTCTTGAATAACACGGTATCTCTGCAGTGAATATTAAAATACTCCTCCATCACCAGCTAAACCGAAATTCACTTTTAGTGGTTCTACCAAATTCCCTTCGTTTACCGTAGCTAACATTTTATTCTTTTCGTTTAACACTTCCAACCAGAAACTACTGGTGATTTGTTCAGAAATACCGATTTTCAACTTTATTTTACCCGCAATGTAAGTACGTGTTCCATGAGTCATTATTGACTGCCAGAGTGGATTGTTATAAGTGATACAAGAATTGAAATAAATCACCGTAGGTCGTAATTCATTTTTTAGAGAGTTGAACCATTTATATGTGAGAGAACCATCTGTCAACATAATCCCTTGTTTGTTACCATGACCAATATTACAAAAAGCCATTACCGAAGGTGAGGCTAGATACTTTTTGTAAGCAGCTACTGTGGCCTCTTCACCGATTAAAGTGACTACGTTAAGCTTTGCAAGCTTGGCATATTCAGCAATGTTATTAACTGCTTCTACTGCTGTAGCCACTTGATCAAATGCTGTGCCTACAACAAACTGAATTTCTGGCTCGATTGCGGGTTCAGTGAGGTCTTCTGGAGGTTGGGTGGGGTTTTTAGAATTGTCCTCATCTTCAGTTTCTTCAGAATCTTCATCTTCATCGAAGTCCCATTCTATTTCCGTTAATTCATTTTCTCTTATATTAAATTTTAATACGTCAAATGTGTAGGTTTCGCTATGGGCTAGATATGCAATGTAAAAGTTAGGTTTGCCATCAATTTTATTAACAGATTTTACTTTTACTTCTAGATATTTGCCTTTATTTTTTCTTACAAGGTTTTCATATATAATATCTACAATACTGTCTTTTTGCTTTTTGGAAAGTCTCTTGGCTGTGTCAATTATTTTTATAATGGACTTATCATTTTTATTATTTTCCATGATTCTATTATTTATAAGCTTTAAAAAACCCACCCGTTTTTCCGGGTGGGTAGCATAGTATATTTAATTTACTGAGTAACTACAAATAAACCACTATGAGAATCGTATTTCACAGTAATGTCTATTATATCACCTCCAAAGGTGAGTGCAGTCGAGGCACTTTTCACTTCAGTGATGACCATACCTTCAGTCGCTTTACCGTCTAAAAACACTACTACTTCTGTTAATGGGATAAAAGTGGCTTGTTGATTTCTAGGAACTGGTTGTGCATTAATAGGTTTGTATGCAAAACCTGTCCCGTTGACTTGTACACCTTGAGCCATACCGAAAGTAAGAATGTCCGCTTTTTGATACTTATTATGCACACCATATTGCCCCATAGTAAGACTTTTGTCCGGACTCGGAGAACCCATAGCACCATAATCAGTAAATGGATAGTCCACCATAGGTTTGGCAGCAATGTCTGCTAATTTATGAATATTAGCACCATTTTGCACTTCAACTTTTGACGCATAAATGGCGTAATCTTCTTCCCATTGGACAGTGTTATTGTTGAAAGGGTCTATAGTTACCCAAGCAACCGGAGTTCCACCATCTGTTTGTTTAAGTAGTACAATTTTTTCACCTGCTTGTGCAATAGATTTTAAGTCACTGGATTCGAAATCTACATTTAATTGATATTTAGGCATTTCGTTAAAATTTAAGTTAAAAATTTAGTTTAAATAATTGATCTGTAACTAGGTGCACTTGATTACACATCTAAGGTGAGTGATAGGTTCTATTTTTACTATTTTAATGAGTAAACGATACGATTATTTTAGTAAACAATTAACTTATGTTAGTAAATGATTTTTTATATATATATTTATAGTGAAATACATATTTATTATGGTCAATAAATAAATTATAAATTATTGTGTAGTCTAAAAACGTGAATAAAATGATAGATGTTCGATATGAAGTTCAGAGAAATGTAGCCACTGCTACATTAGTTTGTGATGAAAAAAAAGCCCAAGAGGTGCTTTCCGAGATTAATACTTACAATACAGGGACTTGGCTAGAGCCTTTTTCGATGGATACTTTTGTGAATATTTGGACAGGAGATAAGCTTAATCCTGCTATTCAAATGATTTCATCAGGGACTGAGGAGATTCAATGGGCATTACAGATGAAAGACGCTGATAATAAAAATATTGAACCTATGACGGTCATCAATTATGTAGAACTCAAAATGATAGATAGAAGCCAGAAAAATATTATGACAAAGAAGGGTTGGGATGAGATCTTTGTTACGGATGCAGACCATATAGTTGGACCCAATGGCAGTCTATATGTCAATAATCACAACGGATTTAATATCAAGCTAAGGAATCACATTAAGAAAAATCACTTCATCGGTTACACCCTCTATTTTTGTGTTGTTGATGGGGATGATGAATTCTATTGCAAGATAGATCCGATAATTAAGATAAGAGGGGGAGATGCTAAACCTGCTTAAATCAGTTTTTGAATTTGATATATTTTAGTCAATATGAATAATGACATTAATTACCAATAGGACAAACACTAAAAAGATATAAAATTATGAGTTTTACAAAAGCTAAAAAGTCAATTGGAATAGCTATGATCTATTTTACAATTCTAAGTTGTACAGAAAGTAACGTTTCCAGTCCTGTACTAAACTCTATAGAGACCCACAATATTACCATTTCGATGAACCTTGAGCAGTTGACAAAACAAGCTGAATCTGGTGATGATGTAGCAGAATTTGTCCAAATGTTTGAACATAAACCAGGTAATGGTGCTCGTGGGGAAGAGACTGCGGAACTGATAGTAGAAGTAGCTCCTGGGGATGTGCTGAAGTGGGAACTAGTGTTAAGTTAAACGTACTATGACGTATTATTTTTGTATTTTTACAGAAAAATATGATACGCTATACCATTAAACTAAGTCAAGAAGAAGTTACTAGACTTCGAGCAATAATCAATAAAGGCTCTCATAGCACAAAGACCTACCG
>Ga0209634_1001623_pt1 | contig 16343 bp, 15 predicted proteins | sample LinPmetageLP40_FD_184043 | JGI IMG/M metagenome (GOLD analysis project Ga0209634, IMG submission 184043) | Marine viral communities from the Pacific Ocean - LP-40 (SPAdes) (version 2) | ecosystem: Environmental > Aquatic > Marine > Oceanic | place: Pacific Ocean | collected 2010-08-26
TTCTAAATTGAATTTTCATTGCTTCTTTTTCCTCCTCTAAGGAATTAAAAGCATCAAATTTAGTTACTCTTTTAGGAGTACGATTTGCCTTATAATCAGGTTTAATTTTTCTTCTTCTTTTACTACCCCCTGCACCATCATAAACTACAATAACTCTAGTAGGTTCCATTTCTCTAATAGCAAACGCTAAAGATTTCATAAAACCAGTAATACCTCCTACAGGTACACCTTTTTCATTTAAGGAACCATTTACAGCAAATGCCCTTAAAAATATATTTAACCCATCAATAAGAAGCACCCTGTCATTAGGGTGCTTCTCTTCTGGGGTTATATTGTTTAATATATCTTCAAATTTATTCATTCTCAACTATGGTTTCGTCAGGATCACGATCTAGATTGTCTTCTTTTTCATGACGATATTTCATAATGTATTTATCACAAAGAGCTTCATATAATTCTTCCTTAGCTGTTGGGTGGCTTTCTAATAAATCTCCAAATTCTTTAGCTAGGAATTGGTGGGTTTCACCATCAGCAGTAGTATATTTATACCATGCTCCTCCTTGTTTTACAACACTATATTCTTTAAGTAATTTTAAAGTACCAAAAACATCATCAATCCCTGAATCATAAAATACACTATAACGTACTTTTCGGTTAGGGGGGCCTAGGCGGTTTTTAACAACTACACATTCTACTTCTTGACCAACTACTGTGTCAACTCCATTAACTTTTTCTTTAATCTTACCTACTCCTTTGAGTCGTAAGCGAACTGAAGCGTGGAATTGTAGGGCTTTTCCTCCTGATGTTGTGTATTGATCACCAAATGGCATAGCATTTAGTTTTTGACGTAACTGATTTGTGAATACACACAGGATTTTTTGTTTCCCTATTAGATTAGTAATCTTACGCATTGATTTAGACATAATAATGGCTTTTGCCGTTGCATATCCATCTTTATCATAATCAGCAGCAGATTCAATCTTAGTAGTAGCGGCGGCAACACTATCAACAACAATTGTAACTAATTTATCTTTGTTTTTTTCGCGAATTTTAACGATAATGTCTTCCATAGCTTCAAAAACATCCTCAATAGTATCAAGAGGAATATAAAGCATATTATCAACATCAACTCCTATGGCGGTTAAAAACTGAGCATCAAGTGATGACTCTGTGTCAATATAAATTGCTACACCATTTTGTTTTTGTGTAGAAGCTATAACATGAGCTGCAAGGAGGGATTTCCCGCTTTGCTCTAGACCCGTAATCTCAACAATTTTACTAACAGGCAAACCCCCGTTTGGTCTATTAGAGATCGCTAGATCCAGTGGTGTGCATCCAGTAGATACCCACGACGTAACATCTGTTGGCGATTCTTCTCCCCCATTAAGGAAATATGCTACCTGATTGTATTCTTTCTTGAATTTTTTATTTAGCGATACCGCTAATTCCTCAGTAAGACTTTCCCCTGTTGGGGCTGTTTTGTTGGATTTTCTAGCCATATTAACTGAATAAATCGTCTATTTTAGAATCGAGGTCAACTTTTCCCTTTTCAGGTTCAGTTGCTGCAACAGTTTCTGTTTCTTCAGATGGTGCTAGGTACTTCTGGAGGGATGCTTTCATTTCATCAAATGAATATTTGTTGAATAATTCCACAGCATTTTTTTGGTTTTCAAGATATCCTTCAGCATCTTCCCCTTTCTTGGTAAGTGCAGATTGAACTGGTTTAACACGAACTGTAGTAGTATCGTACATTTTACCTGTTTCTTTGGCTGGAATTACTTCAACAGTAATATCTCTACCAGCAGCGATATCTGTAATATCACCATAATCTTCATCCATCATAACTCCTAAAAGTTCTTGGTAAACCATTTTACCAAATTCCCAAAAACGAACTCCTTTATCTTCTTCACCACGCACTAGTACGGGTGCTAAAATACGCATTTTAGGGAATAATTTTTTAGCAAGAGCTACATTATCTGGGTCGTTAGTTTTACGAAGTTGAGAGGCAAACTCTAAAATAGGATCAGACTCATCAAAGTTTGATAGAGCTAACATTCTAGCTTTATCAATACCAAAGTAAAAATATAGCTCCGTAAAGGGAACATCTTTATTATACTTATATGGTACAATACGAACTACAGATTTTTCACCACTTGGTGGTTTCCAAAAATTCTTTTTAAAATCGCTACTGGATTTTCCATTGGACTTATTTTGCAAGCGGTCCATACGCTTTCTAATTTCATCTAGATTCATGACCTTTTAATTTTGACGAAATATACGAACTTAGGTCAGTAAAACCAAATTTTTCCAGGGGGCTTTTTATAAGCAGCTAAAATATCTTTCGCCTCTATCACAAAGAATTGTTATAGCAGTTTGTTGGTTATTGTCTCTTAACCATTGAAAAGCAGCCATTACATTTGCCCCTGCTGATATTCCTACAAATAGTCCATATTTTAAAGCTAAATGTTTTGCTACTTTTTTTGCGCATTCTGTGTGTATAGTCCTAATACCATTTATTTTATTTAAATCTACTAAGAACTTACTTCCATCCCCAATACCTTGAATTCCATGCAAGCCTGGCTCTCCCCCTGACATAACTGCACTTTCTTCTGGTTCTACAGCTATTAAATCCATTCCTGGAAATTTTTCTTTAAGATATTCTCCACAACCCATAATAGTTCCTCCTGTTCCTGTTCCTACAACAAATGCTTGGGGCCATGATGAGGTGTAATCTGTAGCTGTTAATTTTCTAAATTGTTTATTGATTTCGGGACCTGTTGTGTTGTAATGTGCTAATACATTTAATGGGTTATGAAATTGATTGCAATTAAACCACCCAAAGGATTCTGCTAGAGTGTTTCTAGTTTCTATTGCTCCATCAAAATCTCCTGCATCCACTTGTATTAAACCAGCACCATAAAATTTTAACATTTGCTTACGTTCTTCACTCATATTAGAGGGCATTACAATTTTCATCTTATACCCCCTCTCTGCGGCTAACATAGCAAAAGCAATTCCAGTATTACCTGAAGTTGCTTCTATTAATGTATCACCTTTCTTTATAAGTTTGCGATCTTCAGCGTCATCTAAAATATAGGTTGCCATTCTATCTTTAACGGATCCTCCAGGATTCATAAATTCACATTTACCCCATACTGTATATCCTCCTAATCTAATAGGGATAAGTGGGGTATTGCCCACATAACTTGATAATCTCATAACCTTTCCAATATATTATTATATTTCTACAATGTCTTTTAAGCGTGTTCTTAGTTTTTTAAATCCACCAGGGCGAGTTAATAAAAGGGAATTTCTAAATTTACCCCAATCAACTTGGTAGGAAGTATCTAAAATACCATTATTTAAATATTTTATAACCTCATTTAATGCATTTATAGTATATAAGGTATTTGTTTGTTTTTTTCTGTGGACCAAAATGGTATTAGGTAAATGTAAATTATAATTTCCATAAGGAACATCAATGTTATAAGTTAACATCAATTTATCCTCATCTATAGAGGATAAAATAAATATTTTATTAAATAAAACTTTGTACTCCCCTACTATCTCATCTATAACTTCATCTACTTCATCTTCTTCAATAAAGGTGCAGTAAAGTTTATTATTCATTGTGTGAATTGTATTGTTCACACATAAATATCAAAGGGCCTCAAGAGATGAGTATATACTTCCCTTTTTTAATTTTATGGGAAAGTCAGATGAAATTAATTTTTTTAAAGATTGAAGAGTTTCTTTACCATCCTCTAACGAAAAGTCAAATAGCATGGAGTCATACACATATAACACCATCTTAGTTTTTTTATCTTTTAAAAAGCTAAATATTCGCGATAGTAAAGTAATGTTATACTCCGTTTCAAATGCTTGTATGTAGTAGTTAAATAGCTTTTGTGGTGTTATGTTTTTATAATTACCCTTTAAAAGCCTACGTCTTGAAATGGGAGTTTTAACAAATCCTTTTTCATTAAATTCATCCCACAAGGCATCTATAAATTTTTGAGTTTTATTGAAATACTCATGTTTAAGATATTTTTTAGATATACCCCCATACATTTGTTGGAAGGTTAGCTCTTTACTTTTTTTATACATTTCCTTATCTACCTCCTCAGTTTCAAAATACATTTTTGCTAGTTGAGTGTGTACAGATTCTTTACTATCTATGAAGTGCCCTATTAAGTAAGCTATAATTCGTGGGTGATAGCCCTCATAATCCATTTCAACCAATACATCATTGCTTGCTTCAAAAGCATCTCGCTCCCCACTATCATGCTTTAGGGCTGAGAAGTTTATTTTATTGAAGTTATTGGTAGGACGACCTGTTGTTGTGCAAAAATTATACCAACCATATATTTTATCATCTTCAATGCTAAACTTTTCCTTAATGTCGAAGTGTTTTTGGAAGTCACAATTAATTTTAATGCCCTCACTTACCATTTTAGCTAAAGTTGGTGTAAGTATTTCATTATACCATTTATTTGAAGCTTCACTCTTGTAATTAGTAATATATGGGTTTAACGCAGTGAATTCTTGAGTCAACGCCTCATAGTGCTTTGTTATGGGAATTATTTTATTTACGTTGTTTGCGCCAAATTTGCGCTCATAAAATGTGTGGGCTGCTGTTTTAGGTAGGGGATCTAGAGGCTCATTTTTTAGTAAGTAGTATATAGATTGTATATCCGTATAAGGGAGTTGGGGAAGGTGTAGTAAAGCTTTGGTTTTTTCTTTTACAAACACATTTGTGTAGGATTGTAGATAATCTAATGGTAAATCTAATTCAAATGCCTCGGGGTGATTTAAATTAATAATGAAACCTTTTTCCTTACTAAATGAGTATAAATATAAGGCACATAGGGATTGTAGTTTAGGATGTACTTCACTATTATTAGTAATAAATTGAAGGTAACATTCATTGCCTTCATCTTTAAAAAATCTATTTAGTTGATCCTTAGTTTCTATGAGATAGTACATATCTCAAATATATGAAATATTTTATTAATATCCACCCCCTCTACTAGGTGTTGAAGTAGTTTGTGGGGTTGAAGGAGGTGGTGTTGGTTGTGAAGGAGGGGGTGTTGGTTGTGTTGGGGTTTTATCCGGTTGAGTTTGGTCAGAAATAACTTCATTTTGTTCAGAACTATATATAGATTTATAAGATCGACACCAATAGTTATTTTTTATGTTAGCTTTCCATCTATTGCAGTAGGTTTTTTTATTAAAAATACAATTTCCACAATATTCATTATTAGGGACATTTGGGTTATCAATGCTATTAACTTCTTTATTTCCTATTTGATAAGCAGCGGGTAATATTGAGGGAATGACTGTTCCAGTAGGATATACTCGTGATGTAGTTCCTATTTTGATTACTCCATATTTCAAACCATATTGATCTTTATTAGGGAAAAAATCAAAAATACCTGGTAATTTATATTCTAGTGCCCTTAAAGATTTAGTATTGTTTTCTTCATTATCTTCATTTAAAAACCACTTTATTAAAAATACCTTATTTAGAACTTTATTATAATTACTTGTTTTAAAGCTTCTGTAGGTTTTTTTAGAGATTTCTTTATATTGTTTTGTATTTAATTTTACAGAAAGATATCTATTGAAGAAGCCTTTGCTATAGTCTAAAACAGTTGGAATTGGTCGGGATTCAGGTATTAGTTTATAGGCTCCCTGCTCTTTAGATAATTTAGGTTGTAGTAGTTGATATACCCTATTGTTGTAGGGGATTTTGTTTATATTATTGTTAGGTGGGGGAGCAATAGGGATTAATTCTCCCATATGTGTTTGGGGGGTTTCTCCCGCAAATAGTTTTCCACCCGATGTTAGGATATATGATCCTTTATAAGGCTTATTAGTTGATTTGATCTTTAAATCCTTACCATCAGTGTGATATTTTTTATATTTGTTTTGTGGTAAATAAGCCATTATGCAAATGGATTTGTAAGGGTTCCTTTAGATATTGCAATTTTATATGGATTATGAACTTTATAAGCATCACCCCATATCCAGCTATCATTAGCGGAATCTCTAACAAGTTCTTCTGATCCCATTTTAAATTTAGCAAATTGTATTAAAGTATTAGGATCTGCATTATCTATAAATTCTGAAGTAAAGATATCAGTGTATATTGGAGTTGGGACTCCATCATTCCCTATTCTTCCTTTATCTTTGAATCCATATCCTCTTGCTATTACCCTACTATTAGTTCCCTGTGTTTCTATGTAGAACCCTAATCTTCCATCATTAGGACTACTAAGAGCATCTGTTTCAACAGCATCTGGATGAATTCCAGCTTTAATTTCCTCATTAACTTCTTCAAGTTCTTCTGCATCTTCTGCTCCTCTTGCTGCTCTACTTGCATCACTAGGGAATGAGAAGACTTCACCTGGCTTACCTAAATAGTGATCTTTATAACCACCACCAGTAGATACACTTTCTCTTAAAATAGGACCATCATTACCTAATAAAATAATTATATCATCCCCAGGAGCTGATCTCATATCTACTTCTTCTCCCTCAACTGCAGAAGCTCTCATAGCTGCATATTTTATTGTTTTCATTGTAATTGTATTAGAAGTGAATATTACATTAACTATTCTTGGGGTTTGGAGTATTACTCCTGAGACTTTATTAGCCCTCATAGCTGCAACTGGAATAATATCATATATTCTAAATTCTTTTTCCTCTTCTAAATTTCTTTCGATATTAATTTTAGATGGAATTACTACACCATCTTGGAAGGCATTAGGACTTTGGTTGTATATAGGACCAGGTGCTTCAAAGGCAAAGTCTCCTTGCCCATCATTATTTTGAATTATTAGGCTAAATCCGTTTCCATCAGGTGAAACTTCTATATCAAAAGTACTAAGTGCATAATTCTGCCCTAAATTTCCTAAGTCTTCTACTAATTCTTTTTCTTCTACTGATTCTACTGCTGGTGGGTTACGATTAATAGGAACCTTAATTCCATTTTGTTCTAACATAACCATTTTACCTCCTATGTCTGTAGTCCAATCCCCTCCTGCTGTTATTTTTTGTTCTTCACTAAATACTATAAATCCTATGTCAGCCTTAGCGTAAGCCTTAGGCAGCCTATCTTTTTGGATTTTAAACATATTACCTATTACTATTCCAGATATGCCATCTAAAGTTGCATTAAAATCTAAAGGTATAACTGAAGTAAAGGAAGACTGTATGCCTAGGGCCTTTTGAACGTAAGTACCTGATTGTTGATATTCTTTTAAAACCCCAGCAATGTTACTGTCTCCTAAAGTTTCTAAACCACTAGCCTCTAATGATAGATTTTTAATAAAATTTAAATTATAAGCTTCTAATATTTTTCTTAATTCTCTTCTTCTTTTATTAAGGTTAGAAGCGTTAGACTCAACATCTTCTTTAACTTTATCCCAACTAGGTTTTGTGTCTTTACTTAAAATTCTATTTTTTATTGATTTATTAAATGCTGCGAAAGTAACACCATCTATGTCTTGTATACTTCGTGGATCTTGTGATTGAATTGCAATTGTAGCAGACATTGCATTAGGGACATTGCTAGTGTAATCGAATTCCCTAAAAATATTTTTGTTACTAAATGGAATAAATGTGTGGTATGTTTTAGGTAAATTTCCTTGATCTATTGGTAAGTCTATAATAAAAATATTATTAGCTTCTTTATCATCCGTTAGGACAAAATTGTGGTTGGGGCATGCTTTATTAACTTCTTTCCAAATATCATTTATAAAATTACCAATTGTATAATCTTCATCATTTCCATTTTTATCCACGATGTTATTTAACATACCCATATTTAACCATATACTACCTATTCTAGAAAATTTATCCTCAGTTGATAATTTTGCATCGTCTTTAAGTATTTCACCATCATAATAGGTTTTCATACTATCTTTACCATGAACCGCTATCATATATTCTTTAGGAAAAACACCATTTCTAGGTAAATACCCAAAAACATCCTCGGCTATTTTTGGAGGCATATAAAAAAGTTGGGTAGGAAGCATGCAAACATTAGGATCTGTAGAAAAGTCAAATACATTACGTTCTCCTGTGTCCTCATTATACTCAGTAATTGACGCATAATTTAAGGAACTAAAGTTTGCTCTATTTCCGCCAGCATCATAAACTCTATCTGTGATTATATGAAGGGGATTTTTGCCATCTTCATTAGTTGGAATTAGTGCTTCATTTATTAATATAGCAAGAGCATCCCATCTTATAAAAGCTTGATTGTTTCTATATATATTTTCTTGCTTATATATATCTGCTCCTAGAATTACCGATGCCACACTAGCGTCTGTAGTTTCTTCTGAGTCCCTTGTTTCTACATATCCACCTTTAGGTATTATATAATTTCTTAATTCCTCAGCATCATTTAAGCTTAATTTTTTAAGTAATGCACTTTGAACTGTTTCTGCTTGGAATCTTAATAAATCTCTTAAGTACTCTCTTCTTGATAGCCATCGTGGGTGTCCGGATCCATTGTAGGCTGAATCTACAGCATCTACTTTAGATTGTGCCGCTCTTTCTGCCTTTATTCTAGCTGATCCTTCATCAGCTTCTGATGCTGCATTTTCTACATAATCATCTTCAGTTTGGGGGAATAAATCATCAATTACATCTCCATAAACCTGCTCCCCTATAGCTTCATTACTATTATAATCCTTATTATTTATAATACTTGACATTGTAAAAGAATTAAATGTAGCATAATTATTTAAACTTTTTATTAGGCCTACTAAACCATTGTACTCAGGAAATAAACCATATCCCTTAGCAGTATTGTAAGTTTCTTGTGTTGTTTTTGCTGTACCTGTCATATTTGCTACAGCCTCGTCGTATTTTTTACTCATCTAAAATTTTCTATTAATAGTTGTTGAAGATTCTATTATAATATCAGGTTCTTCACCTGTTGCAAGATCGCCATTTCCAACTACACCTGGGCTAAATACAGACATACTAGGTCCTTTAAGACTTCCTATGACTTCACCTACGGTTACTAATTCACTAAAACAAGAATATCCACCATCTTCTCTAGCCTTAAATCCAAAATTTTTAATATATCCTAAAAATCCATCATAATTACCTGATTGGTCTTCTTTCAACTTATTAACAGCATTGAATACCATTGGTTGATCTATTTTATTAGTATAAAGCAGTGATTCATTTTCTCCTGTTCTTAATTGATCTTCTACTAACTTTAAATGAGATACTATATTGCCTTTATTATCAATATGGGGAGTCCATCCCCACTCCATTAAAACCATATAACCGGGTCTCATATAAAGCATCTCTAATACTTCTAATTGTCTTCTATTATGGCATTCAAAATTTACTTTTGCTTCTCTAAGAGAACCATAGGCACTTTTAGTTCTAATAGTAGCATCTGTAATACCAGGCATAGGGACTATTCCAAATCCATCTGAAGTAGCATCAGCTCCTAAAGCTAAATCACCATATCCTAAATTAGTTCTAAGGCCCGGTTTAGGGAATGATTCTCGGGGGGTTGTTGCTCTTTTTACACTTTTTTTATCGCCAAAGTTTCTAGCAAAATCACTAAGTACTCCCCCTTGTAGTATAAAATTTTGTGATAAAGTAGATCCTCTTAGCCTTCTAAATCCTTTCTCTCCCTCACCATATCCTCCAATTTCTAATCCTATATTTTGAACATAATCAACTAAAGATGTCATTCTTATAACACACTGCCTATTAGTAGTGTAAGAAAAGAAAGCTCCTGGTTTTATAGTAACATCTTTACCACGAATTTTTACTGTTTTTGATTTATGTCTTTTAGATCTTTCACCCTTGTCAGGTGTATTCCCTATATCAACTATTTCTTCTCTAAGTTTTAGTTGATCTCTAACATATCCCCTAAATGTATCTTTAAAAATACTCATCTATTGTTATTATTAAAACCTGTGAATGTATCCACATATCCTATAGGATCAGAAGGAATTCTAATTTGCTCACCTAAAGCAACATGATAGCAATCTTTTCGTAATTTATTTGGGTTAGCAGCTAATATTACCCACCAAAATTGTGTATCACCATAAAATTCAAAGCTTAAATTATCTAATCTATCTCCATCCTGAGTTATAATAAAAATATCGTCTTGGTTTGGGGGGATTTCTGGCAAAATAGTATTAATGTAATATCTTTTTCCATCCCCACTTAATAGTTGTTTTATGTCGTTAAATCGTCTCATTATTTTTTATTAAAAACTATATGGGTTTGAAGATATATTTAGTCCTCCTACAGAAGTTCCAGATAGGTTTGGTGTGGTTATAGTTTTAATTGGGTTTGTAGAAGATACTTGGGATGCTTGAGATTGAGCATCTGCAAGAGCAGCCGCTTCAGCTATTGCCGCTTCCTCTTCAGCAATACGAGTTGATGCTCTTGAGGCTTGGGCTTCTGGTGTTTGGTGCTGGAAAGCATTTAATGAGTTTATTGCTACTCCATTTGTAAATTGATCTGCACTCTCATCAAGAGATTGTTTAGCATATTTTCTATCACCTGTGACACTAATATCAGGGAGTATAAATGGTGTTGTTGGACTATTAGACGGTGCAAAGTTGTGTATTGGTTGGAATTCACAAGAAACATCTAAAATATGTGGATATTCATTTAAATCCTTATCTTCTCCTAGATCATCTGCTCTAATTTCCCAAGGATAAGCTGTGTTCCATCCTAAATTCACTGAAGTGAAAAACCCTGGTATTTCATCCATCCAATCACCAATGGTTAAGCGAGAAAATACTCCTCGCATTCTTCTATTTTTATATTCAGGTGCTGTTTGTGCAACTAAATAATTTAGTTTGCGCCATAGGGGTTTTTGTTCATGTCTTGTTTGAGTATGAATTTTAAATCCAAAAGATATTGAGCGATCAAACCCCCCATAGGTGTAGAATTTTTCAGCTCTACCATTATATTTGTAAGAATTCCATTCTCCCGAGAAACTATCTGCTACATTATCTAGAAGGGCTCTAAATAAAATTATATTATCCTTACGGGGATCTTCTGTATCTACAACAGCTATTCTAAATTTAATGTAATCCTTAAATTCTCCCTCAAAGGTTGATAAATCCTGTCTTTTAAAAATATTAGCAGCGGATATTCGATCTACGGTTCTTGAATTATAAGCTCCATATCCTTCCCCATCATTCCTTTTAATTCCAGGGTCACCCATTTTATATAAATCAATTCTAGTTCTTTTTACTTGATTTGGTTTATTTAATTTTGTTTTATAATCTGTGTAATGAGGGGCTCCTGAAGTGTCTTTTAATTCAAATAAATTAGTATTAAATAAAGGTAAATAACCTCTATAAGGATCTGCTTGGTATCTTTTAATTTCAGTGTTTCCAATACCAAAGGTAGAATGGGGACCCCCTGGGTAACTTAAAATTAAATCTTCTCTTCCTTCAAACCCACCATTATTTATATTAAAATATTTTCCATAAAGAGTAAAATCAGAAGTATCATCAATACCATTTTTTGCTAATTCTAATATTGAACTCTCATATTTGGGTCCACCACGTGAAGAATCATAATTAAATCCTGATTCTGTTTTTGTGTCTACTAAGCCGTCTTTTCTAAATCTGATACCTGCAGCTCCTGTTCCAGCTGTTAGTAATGTCATAGCACCGAGAAAATTAGATTGCCTATTTCTAGGTCCTTCCTTTAGTTTAGCTATAGTTTTTTGTAGAAATCCTGCGTCAGGATCAGTACTTTCACTTGAAGGTAAAATGGGACCTAAGGGATTTGTTTTTGCTAGGGCTATTTGTGCTGCTGACCAAGCTAGGCCATTTGGGCTAATTAAAACTTTACCTAATCTTACTACATCATCAATAGCAGATTTACCTAATGCTATAGCTCCACCTCTTACAAAATTATCAGTTACTTGGCCTATTAAATCTAATACCCCGTTAGTTTCTTTATTTACCTCTGGGAGATCTTTAATTATTAAGGGAGGATTATCCCCATAATCAAATGACCTTTGAAAAAAAGGAAGAGTAGAAATTGTCCCATCAAGGTGATTAACCGTGATTGAATTATTTTCTTCAGCGAGTAGGAGGAGATTTTTTAGAGCTATCGCCATTGAACATTAGTCAGGGAGATTGTCTGTGTAAAGATCTGGAGTTATTCCATCGTTATCTAATCCTGAAGGTTCAGAAACACCTCCATAAACTCCTTGATATGCTGGACCTACTAAGGATCTACCAGCTTGATCAACTAAGGGACCTCCGTGTAATTGTGATCCTGCTGGAATATTAAATGGGGATAAACCTCTTTCTATATCTGGGCCTGTGATTGAAAATGCTGGGCCTGTTTGGGATTCCATATCTCCTACGGGAGCGGTTTCTCCTTGAACTAAGTCGTGAATTGATCGTAAATTTTTTAATGACATGATTGTGTTGTTTTGTTATAAATATTAAGCAAATGTAGGGGTCGCTTGAAGTGCTTGAGTTCCTCCTAATCCTTTTTTTCCTCTACTATTAGATGCGGCAAATGCATCCCAACTATTTTGAACTACTATGGGTTGTGATGAAGCTTTAGCACTACTAGGTCCAACTTGGACGTTATCACCTGGTGTTGTACTAGCCATACCACCGTAATTATCCATAATTGTAAATGGACCTTTGCTTGATGGCGCGAATCCGTCTTTTACTTTAGATTTAGCTGAGCCTATCATAGTTAACATTGCTGCAACTCCAACACCCGCTGCAACCAAGCCCAAGGGACCTAAACTCATAGCACCTGCCCATATAGATAATATTGCTTTTGTCATCATTGGGACTAATCCCCCGGCCGCTGCTATTGCCGCTAATCCCATTTTTGCTGCAAATAAAGCTGCATATGCAGCTAGAGCAGTCATAACTCCTACTAATGGAGTTAAGAGCCCAGACATCCCTGCAAGAGATTCAAATATTTTGCCAAAAAACTCAACAACAGGTAATAATGATGCAGCTACATCACCTATTGTAGTTTGGAATTTTTCCATAGCTAAATTTCGTCTTTCTTCGGCATCGAGTTGTTCTAATTTATCTGCTAATTCACCTTTACCTTGGGCTCTTAGTTGCTTAGCATTCATACCCATAGTTTCTTGTTTGAATAACATATCTGCCATAGCATCTGTACTCATCCCCATAGATTTAGCTAATGCATCTTGTTGAAGAACATTCATTTTTGAAAATTCAGCATGTGTTCCTACATTTTTAGCTAATTCTGCAGCTACTGTTGCTTGATCTCCTGCTAAAGCTGCAGCTCTCATTCTTTCTAAATTTAACTGTTTACCTGTTAAAAGTTCTGCTTCTAATTCAGCTTCTATACTACTTTCAAAATCTAATTGTGCTTTACCAGCAGCTACTATATCCTCTAATTCTGCTCCTAATAATTTAGCAGCGGTTACGGCTTTTGCTATTAATGCGGGGGTTGCTCCTAAATTTGCTCTTACTTGACCAGTAACTTTACCTGTTGCCTCTAATACTCCTTTCATATCAAGTTGGATACCTACTCCTCTTTGCATCTCATAAGATGCTCCTAATACGTTTTCCTCTACTTCTCTAAAACTTTTTCCTGAGTTTTGAGCTTGAAATGCTAAATTACCAGCAGCTTCAGCTGAAATTCCTACAATTTCTGTGAGTTTAGAAAAAGTAGTAAGCATATTGCCTGCAAATACAACACCCGTTCCTAATTGGGTATTAAGTGCAGCATTTGCTTTACCTATTCTTACTGAGTTAACTCTTATATCTTCTGATTGTATTGCAATTGCTGCGAAATTTTGCTTTACACCTATTGCTTCTGTTTTTGATAGATTAAGATTTTTGGCCATTTCTGTAGTCTCTTTATCAACAGCCATTAATTGGGTTATGAAAACATCTAATGCAGCATTCGCAGCCTTAAGAAGCTTAACGTTGACGGATGCTAATTTTATCTCACTTTTCTGTAGTCCTATCTTTTTAAGATGGGATGCCGCTGACGCATGATGGGCTTCATTTTCAAGTCCTATTTTAGCCATAAGGTCTTTATTAAGGCCTTTACCTGTTTTTAATCCAGCTAATAATGTTTTTTGTTCAGATGCCTTTAGTCCTTCTATGTTTTTGAGGATTTTCTTTTTGTATTCCTCATTATTACTAGATTTTTTGCCTAAATCATTACTTTCAGACATATTATTAGTTACACCCTGGGTAAGTTTAAAGGTTTTTTCTAAACTAGCATTTAATTCATTAATAAGATTTCCTACTTCAGCAAAGGTGTTTTTTAAATCTCCACCTGTCTTATTAATATCATCAAGTTTTTTCTTAGCCATAGGGTATTATTATCTGGTATAAATATAAAATAATTAAATTTTATTTCATCCTAGGTACAGCAGGCATTTTTTGCATATTTTGTCTAGAAGTATCCATAGCTTTTTGCTCTTCTTTATTACGTTCTTCATGAAGATCATTTATTTTTTTAATATGGTAACGCCTAATATGAATGGGCATAATATATACTTCAGAATATATAAAACCCCCATTCCCATAATACACTAAATCATGTATTTCTTGGTAAACTTGGAATTTATAATTCGGAGTCAGGCCAAAAAAACGTGATCCCAATTGGAACCCTGACCTCCTTTTCTCCAGCTTCTGTTTCAAGATTAAATAATAAATCTACATCAGGCTGGATTTCTTTGATGTATTGTCTTAATGCTCTAGCATCGCGTGCTAGTAATTGGGTATCTACAAACTCACGTATAGTTTTACTTTCGGACTCACCATCAACTGATAATATCATATGTTTTAACCGAGTGCTATATTCGGGAGATTCTCCTTTTTTAACTCTTTTAATCCCTTTAACTTCATTATCTATCTTTTTTTCATCACCATGAGTAAGGAGTTTAAAAGTAATAGTTTTTTTAGTTGTAGGAAGTGTAAATTCAAACCCATTTTGCCCTTTAGTTAAAAGATCCTTTTCATTTAATATTTTATCTTCTACTTCAGTAAGATCAACAGTGTGTTCCTCATCATCTATCTTAAAAGTATAATCTTTACCATATCCTAAAACACGGGCAGCAATCATAACTGCATTTTTATCACCTACTACTATATCATTGTAATCAATAGGAGTTACGATTAGAGATTTTAATAATTTATCTATTACGGTTCCATTCTTAATGTAACTTTCATTTGTAAGGATATCTTCTTCCTTAGCAGTCATATATTTCATTTCTAATACACCTTTTGAAAGAGGATTGTCTGGGGGGTAAATTAAACCTTTTGAAGGTAAAGTAACTTCCTCAGTGGGGAATAGTTGTTTATTTTCCATTTTATAACTTTTGTATGTTTGCATATACATATGTAAAAAAAAGAGGTGCTTGCGCACCTCTTCAATTTTTGTATGTAAATAATTTTAGTAATTTAGGATTGCATAATCCATAGCAATTGTTAAGCTAATTTCCATTGGGGTCGATGATGTCCAATCACCACTTCCAAATTCAGCACTAGTTATGTAAGCTCCTTTACAAATCCATTCTTCAACAACATCTCCAACAGGTCCTAGGGTATTAAATCTTACATCTTTTTTATAGAAGTCAGAGTAACCATCTCTACCTGTTACTGATTCATGATGGAGTCGAACCCATTCCATCACTGCTTGTGCTCCTGAAGGTGTTACTGGATCATATAATGTACAAGAAATTGGAGACCAATCGGATTTACCTTTAACTTTTCTTTTCACGTTAATGTGGTCAAGAACTACTTCTTCTGCTGTGTATTTTGGTTTTTCTGCGGTTTTTACAAGATATGCCGGAATGCCATCTATGTAAAATATAAATCTGTTTTGTAGCTTAGGTTCGTAAGCGGTAAAAAACATATCTGCTGAGCTAAGTATTGCCATTGTGTTGTTATTTTATTATAAATATAGAGTTTTTTAACTTTTAGTCATTAAATGTTGCTCCTGTTGGTTGTATTGTGTAATCTAGAATTATAAATTCAGCTGTTCTTGTTGGTTGAATAAATATTTGACCTACTAATTGGTTTCTATCTATAGCATCAGCTGTGTTGTTGCTTTCATCCATTACTACTCTAAAGGCAAATAATCCTTGTCTTTGTTGAACTGATTCTAAGAATGGATTAACTGCGTTTAAGAATCTATTTCTAGTTACTGTTGTATTTTGTTCAAATACTAGGTTTTTAGAAGTATCTCCTATAAAGTTTTTAAGAGATATAAGTAATCTTCTTACGTTAATACGATCTAAAGCACTTGCTTTCTTTTGAAGTGTCTTTTGTCCATACGCTACAGGTCCTACTCTTGGGAAAGTAGCA
>Ga0209634_1001624_pt1 | contig 16342 bp, 17 predicted proteins | sample LinPmetageLP40_FD_184043 | JGI IMG/M metagenome (GOLD analysis project Ga0209634, IMG submission 184043) | Marine viral communities from the Pacific Ocean - LP-40 (SPAdes) (version 2) | ecosystem: Environmental > Aquatic > Marine > Oceanic | place: Pacific Ocean | collected 2010-08-26
TTAAATGGTAGAGCATTTGTTAAAGGTGAAGGAATGGAAGATACTTTTTTAGACATAGCTAATTATGGTATTATTGGTCTGTTAGTAGGACGCAATAAGTGGAAAAAATAATGCTTTGGCTAAAAAACTCCCTCCAATAGTAAAAATAATTAGAAATTATAAACCTGAGCCTATTAATTATGGCTATCAGAAAAATATTTCATATTCCCAACTTTCAATGTTTAGAAGTTGTCCTAAAAAGTGGGCTCTTCAATATAAAGAAGGACATAAAAAACATACTCCTAGTATTCACACAGTATTTGGAACAGCATTTCATGAGGTTATTCAATATTATTTAGATGTAATGTATGAAAAAAGTGGTGCGGCTGCTGATAGAGAGAATATAGAAGAATTATTAGAGGAAAAAATAAGAGAAGAATATCTTACACAATATAAAAAGAATAATAACCAGCATTTTAGTACATCAGAAGAGATAAGAGAATTTTATGATGATGGAGTTCAAATACTAAGATATTTTAAAAAACATAAAGGTAAATATTTTAGTAAAAAAGGATGGTATTTAGTAGGTTGTGAAATACCAATATCAATTATGCCTAATAACGCGTATAAAAACGTTATATACAATGGTTTTTTAGATGTTGTAATGTACCACGAACCCACAGATACATTTCAGATAATCGATATAAAAACAAGTACTAAAGGGTGGAATAAATATGCTAAAAAAGATGAAGAAAAACATTTTCAGTTAGTTTTATATAAAAAATTTCTTGCAGAACAATTTGGATTAGCAGAAAAAAGTATTGATATTGAGTTCCTAATTGTTAGAAGAAAAGTATATGAAGATGGAGAATATCCTCAAAAAAGAATTCAAACATTTATACCCTCATCAGGAAAAACAAAAATAAGTAAAGCAACACGAATATTAAATGAATTTATAAATGAAGCATTTGACTATACAGGATACAAAGAAGCACTTCACGTTCCACGACCATCGAAATGGAACTGTCATTTCTGTGCATTTAAGGAAGATGCGAAACTATGTAATGTCCCTGGTAAGAACTTATAATCCACATATACGTATAGACAAATATAAACCAATAATAAAAATTATGACTGAAAAAAAAATTATGACACTTACAAGTGTAAAAGTAAAAAGTGATTTGTTTGAAAATTTTAAAATTGAATGTGTAAGACGTAAATTTTCATTCCAGAAATTATCTGATAGAGCCATTCATTTATACCTTACAGATGAAGATTTTAGAAAAAAAATACATAATCACAGCAATTTAGAAATTAATCAATAAATAAAAATGAAAGAAGGTTATATTAAAAAAGAAGATAGAAAGAAAATCCTCCTTATCACAGATGATATTAGAGTTCATTCTGGTGTTGCCCAAATAGGTAGAGAAATTGTTATTAATACATTACATAAATATAATTGGGTTCAAATGGCTGGAGCTGTTGAACATCCTGATCAAGGAAAGATAATAGATATGGCTGATGATATGAAGAAAAATAATCCTAATGTTCCAGACCCAAGTTGTATTTTATATCCTACTAAAGGTTATGGAGATATAAATGTATTAAGGGCTGTATTAAAGAGAGAAAAACCAGATGCAATATTTTTAATTACAGATCCTAGATATTTTGAATGGTTATTTCATGCTGAAAATGAAATAAGAACTAAAATTCCAATTGCTTATCTTAATATTTGGGATAATTATCCTGCTCCTATGTATAATAAAGAATATTATGAATCTTGTGATTTATTAATGGGTATATCTAAACAAACTGTTAACATTAATAAATTAGTTTTAGGAGATAAAGGTAAAAATAAAATATTTAAATATATACCCCATGGTTTAAATTCTGATAAATTCCAAATTCTAGAAGATGATGATAAAAAATTATTAGAATTTAAAAAGAATATACAACTTAATCCTGATAATAATTTTCATTTAATTTTTAATTCAAGAAATATAAGAAGAAAACAAGTATCTAATATTATAATGGCTTATAGATTATTTATAGATCAACTTTCTTCTGAAGAAGCTAAAAAATGTCAATTAACATTAAAAACAGAAGGTATATTTGAACACGGTACAGATTTAAGAGCTGTAATAGAATATCTTTGTGACCCTGAAGAATGTAATGTAAAAATATTAGATAATAAATTAACTACAGAAGAAATGAATTTAATGTATAATTCTTCCGATGGGGTAATACAATTATCAAATGCTGAAGGTTGGGGATTATCTTTAACTGAAGCTATGTTAACAGCAAAACCATTTATTGCAGCTGTTACAGGTGGAATGCAAGACCAAATGCGTTTTGAAGATGAAAATGGTAATTGGATAGAGTTTAATGGTGAATTTCCTTCAAACCATCGTGGTAGATATAAAAAACATGGGGAATGGGCTTTACCTGTTTATACAGTAGCAAGTACATTAGTAGGTTCACCTCCAACCCCTTATATATATGATGATCATCATGATATTAATGATGCTACAGATCAAATTATGAAATTGTATAAAATGTCAAAAGAAGAAAGAAAAACTATTGGAAAAAAAGGATATGATTGGGCTCGAAGTAAAGAAGCAGGATTTACATCTGAAAATATGTCTAATAGAGTTATAGAAGGATTAGAAGAATTATTTTTAACTTGGAAACCAAGGGATAAATATGAATTTCTAAAAGATACAGATTTTGAAAAAAGAATATTACCACATAAATTAATTTATTAAATGAAAAATACATTTGTTATAAGTTGCCCAATTGACACTTACAGTGGTTATGGAGCAAGATCAAGAGATTTAGTTAAATCAATAATAGAATCAAATAAATATGATGTTAAAATAGTACCGCAAAGGTGGGGGAATTGTGCTTTTGGGTTTATAGAAAATAATCCTGAATGGGATTTTTTACAAAAACATATAATACAACAATTAACATCACAGCCTGATATTTGGGCTCAAGTTACAGTTCCAAATGAATTTACTCCTGTGGGTAAATTTAATATAGGTTTTACTGCTGGGATTGAAACTACTTTATGTGCCGCCCCTTGGATCGAAGGATGCAATAAAATGGATTTAAACATTGTATCATCAGAACATTCGAAACAAGTATTTTTACAATCTAAATTTGAGAAAGTAGATAAAAATAAACAAAAAATAGGTAGTATTGAGTTAACTAAACCTATAGAAGTATTATTAGAAGGAGTTGATTTAAATATATATAAACCTATTAAAGAAACAGAGTTTAAAGAATTAAATTTATTAAAAGATATTAATTCTATTCCTGAAAAATTTGCCTTTTTAGCTGTTGGACATTGGATGAATGGTAATTTAGGTGAAGATAGAAAAAATATGGGAGTTACTATAAAATCTTTTTATGAAACCTTCAAAAATATAAAGCAAAAACCAGCTTTAATTATAAAAACATCAACAGTAAATTCATCCTATATGGATAGAAGAGAAATAATGAAGAGATTAAACACTATTCGTAATACTTGTAATGGTAATTTACCTAATATTTATATTTTACATGGAGATTTTTCAAATTTTGAAATGAATGAATTATATAACCATCCAAAAGTAAAAGCAATGGTTTCTCATACTAGAGGTGAAGGATTTGGTAGACCATTATTAGAATTTAGTTTAACAAATAAACCTATAATATGTTCTGGGTGGTCTGGACAGTTAGATTTTTTACAACCTTCTTTTAACTTATTATTACAAGGACAATTAACTAATGTTCATCCTTCTTCAGGAATGGGTGATATTTTACTTAAAGAATCTCAATGGTTTCAACCTAATTCTGGGGAAATAAATAGATCTTATAAAGAAGTATATAATAACTATAAAAATTGGATAGTAAAAGGAAAAAGACAAGGTTATTTTAGTAGAACCTATTTTGCTTTTGAAAATATGAAAGCTAAAATAAACACAATATTAGAGGATAATATAAATTTACCTGAAGAAGTAAAATTATCATTACCTAAATTAAAAATACCTAAATTAAAAAAAGTATAATGGATAGATTAATAGTATGCCCTAAATGTGGATCAGATGCTTGTTATAGACAAGAAGTAAATGAAAAAATTACAAACCATGTTTGTTATGGTTGTGGTTTTATTTCAAACTCTTTAATGAAAGATGGAGAAGAATATTGGGAACAACAATTAACTCAACTTCCTGAATTATATAAAGATTTAGTATATATAGATAGTAATAACCATTATTGGATCCCTAATACTGTTAATCAACCTGAATTAGGAATGATATTTGTAAATGGTAGTAATATTGAAAATTGGTCTTGGGCTGCTACAAAAGCAATAGAAGTTGAAGAAAAAGAAAAATTAAAATACCCCATTCCAGGAAAACCTGGTGAATATTATAAACACAGAATGGACATGAATAATTTAAAAGAATTTGATAAAGAACGTGGATTTATTGATGCTCTTTCATATATTGGAATATTACCCGAATAAAATATATGAAAATCTTAGTTACAGGTGGGGCTGGTTTTATAGGTTCAAATTTAATAAAATTATTATTAAATAAAAAACATATTGTACATTCCTTAGATAATTATTCTACAGGTAAAATTAAAATACAGGGGTGTGAATATTTTGAAGGAGATATCACAGAAATAGATACGATTCATCAAGATTATAATATAATATTTCATTTAGCAGCACAATCAAGAGTACAACCATCATTTAAAAATCCAACTGAAACTTATAGAGTAAATGTAACAGGAACAGAAGCTGTATGTAAATTTGCTCATAATATTAAAGCTAAAGTAATATATGCTGGTTCATCCTCAAAACATCATAACCCAGCTACTTCACCTTATGCTATGTACAAATATTTAGGTGAAGGTATTTGTAAATTATATAAAGAATCATTTAATTTAGAAGCTGAAATTTGTAGATTTTATAATGTATACGGTCCCGGTGAAGCATTAGATGAGGAAAATGGTAATGTAATTGGTATTTGGAGGTCTAGAATTAATAGAGGAGCAGATATTAAAATAGTTGGTGATGGTAAACAAAGAAGAGATTTTACTCATGTAGATGATATAGTTGATGGTTTATATAGAGTAGGAATTAAAGGAATAAAACATAAAGATGCTTGGGAATTAGGTACAGGCATAAATTATTCTATTGTTGAATTATCAAAAATGTTTCAGGATAAATTTAATTGTAAAATATCATATCTTAAGGACCAACCAGGTAATTATAGAGCTACACTTTGTGAAAGTGAAGATGCAATTGAAATCTTAGATTGGAAACCTCAAGATAGATTATTATCTTATATAAAAAAACTAAAAAAATGAAAATAAGTTATGCAATCCCAGTTTGTAATGAAATAAATGAATTACAAAGATTAGTAGATTTTTTAACAAAACATAAACGTGAAGAAGATGAAATTGTTATTTTATTTGATTCTCAAAATGGTTCTAAAATAGTAGACGAATATTTAAGATCAAAATCAGTAAATACAAATTCCCCTTTTATTTGGCATTCAAACCCATTAAATAATGATTTTGCACAGCAAAAAAATTATCTTACTAAAATGTGTAACGGAGATTGGATATTTTTAATTGATGCAGATGAATGTCCAAATGAGTATTTATTTGATGGTTTACCTTGGATGATAGAAAATAATCCTGAAGTTGAAGCTTATTGGGTTTCCAGAATTAATACTGTAAAGGGATTAACTACAGAACATATTCAAAAATGGGGATGGAGTCTTAATGATAAGAGTTGGGTAAACTTCCCTGATAAACAAATGAGAATTTACAAAAATGATCCTGAGAATATTAAATGGGTAAAGCCTGTTCATGAACAATTAGTGGGTTATAATAAATTTGCTGATTTGCCTAGTAATGAAGAGTATTGTTTATATCATCCTAAAGATATAAAAAGACAAGAAAAACAAAATAAATTTTATGAAACATTATAATGAAAAAAGATAATAAATTTAAAATAGTAATTCCTTCATATAATAATGCAGAATGGGTTGAACCTAATTTAGCAAGTATTTTAAACCAAACATATACTAATTATGAAGTACTTTATATAGATGATGCTTCTACAGATGATACCTTTAAATTAGTAGATTCTATAGTAGGAGATAATCCTAAATTTCAAATCCGTAGAAATCCTAAAAATATGAAAAGGGGATATAATACCGCTCCTAAAGTATTAGAAGATTTTTTTGATAATGGTGAAGATATTTTAGTTTATGTTGATGGGGATGATTGGTTAGCATATCCTGATACTTTAGAAAAAATAAATAATTTTTATAATCAAAAAGACCCATGGATGACCTATGGTAAAATGACAGTATGGAAAGGAAATGAAGATTATTCTTGGCCATTTCCTCAAAATAGTGAATATCCTCAAAAAGTACACCAACAAAATGCATATAGAAAAGATTTATGGAGAGCTAGTCATTTAAGAACATTTAAATGGCACTTGTATAAACAAATAAAAACAGAATCGTTACAATATACAGCTACTAATAAATATTATTTACATGCTGAGGATTTAGCTGGTAGTTTTCCATGTTTAGAAATGTGTCCACCTGAAAAAATAGGAATTGTTGATTTTTTAACATATGTTTTTAATGAAAGTAAATCTAATCAAATAAGATCTAAAGAACGTATTAAATTAGCAGGACAAAAAGATGAAAATAATGGTATAACAGATATGGAAATAGAAATAAGAAACCAAATTCCATATCCTGTAATATCATTACCTTTTAATTCACAACATTTATTTAAATGGAATCGTTTTGATTTACCTATTAAAAAGTTATTTTTAAAATTTTTTGATAAAAATATTAATTCTAATTTTGGAGAGGAGATTTATAAAGAACATTTAAAATTGTGGAATGGGTTTAAAGAATATAATAACCCCAATAAAAATACCTTTAAAGCATTTAAAGATGATTTTATTAATATTTTTAAAGATATAAAAAATAATAATTTTAATTGGGATAAATCTCCTATAATAGTAGATAAAAATAAATTTTTATTAAATGGGTCACATAGAACTGCTGCATCTTCATATTTAAATTTACCATCTAAATTTCAAGAAGGTCAAAATGGAAAGGATGGTCAAAAAGTATGTGATTATAAAATGTTTAAAGATTTAAATCTAAGTGAAAAGTATATGGATGCATCTGCTTTAGAATTAGTAAGAAATAATAAAAATTTACTATTAGTAAGTATATTCCCTTCAGCTACTCATAGTAGAAATTTAGTTGATGGTATACTATTAAAATATTCTAATATTGCTTATAAAAAAGATATATCACTTAATCTTAATGGTGCTTTTAATTATACTTTACAATTATATAAAGGAGAAGAATGGGCAGGAAATTGGAATAATAATTTTGCTGGATTTAGAGATAAAACAAATTTATGTTTTACTAATCCAAACCCAATGACTGTATATTTAGTAGAGATAGATGATCTTAGTTTAGCTAGACAAATTAAAGAAGAAATACGCGCTATATATAAAATAGGTAACCACTCAGTTCATATTAATGATACTTATGAAGAAACATTAAGATTATCTAGATGTTTATTTAATGAAAATAGTATTCATTTTTTAAATAATGCTAAAATAAAAAACAATCCTAAATTCCAATTACAACTTAACAATTATGAAAAGTATTTAAAAAATAATAATTTAGATATAGAAGATTATTGTATTACTTCTAACTCAGTATTATCAATGTATGGGTTAAAAGATAATAGTAATTTAGAATATTTTCATAATAGTAAAATAATAGAAAATAATAAAGAAATTCAAAATTATAATGAACAAAACCAATATTCTTTACATACAGATGATATAATATATAACCCAAAAAATCATTTTTATTATAATAATATAAAATTTACATCCTTAGATATAGTTAAACCGGGTAATAAAGAAAATATATCTGTTTTATTTTTATGGAAAAATGATCCAAGAATTATTGATGAACTCAAATCAATAGGACAAGTTAAAGAAACTATACCTGTAAAATTATCTAATAATGGTAGATATAATTTACTTGATCAAATTCATTATGGTAAACCTTGGTGGGAAATTAATTTAATTCATGAAACTGATAAAAGAGTACAAAACGATGAATTTACAGCATATATCTTTACAGGTAAAAATTTACATGAAAAAATTAAAAAATGGAAATATGATACAAGAAATAAATTAAGTCTTGATAAAACTTACTTTCATGTATCTGATCCTGATTGTCATGACCATTTAGGACAACAGTGTGAATGTCAAGTTTCATCAGAAGAATATAATATTGAAAGTATAAGGCATATAAATATGATTAAACACAAAAATACATTTGATTTTATTAACCAACGAACTATTAGGAGTTTACCTACCTTTGATAAATGTTTAAAGTCATACCATGATTGGTTACCTACTAATAATGATAATTTTTGTGTTGATAATGGTGGAATTTTAGGAGCTTATGGTATTAGAGATACACATGATGTAGATTTTTTAAGTTTAAATGGTGACGTACAAACTAACTCAAATGAATTTGGATGTGAAAATAATAATCATCGTTTAGAATATGAAAGATTAGGATATTCTATTAAAGATATTATAACTAACCCAAATAACTTTTTTTATCATTATGGTATGAAATTTATGTCGTTATCTATATTAAAAGAATTTAAATATAATAGAACCCTTACAGTAGGAGAAGGCCAACATACAGTAAGAGATAAAGATAAGAATGATTATGAACTAATTAACAATTTTAATTAAATTATGACTGAAAAAAAAATAGCATTTACTTGTAATTGGGGACAATCTTCCCAAGAATTATTAGATAAATATAAATTACTTTCCCCTAATCGTAGTGGTGAATGGAATTATTTAAAGGGAGTATCAAATCTAATTGATGCCGATGTTGTTTTTATGTTTGATGGTATGTCACATACAGATATTCCCCATATTGAAACACTAAAAAACAAAAAATTATTTGCAATAAGGACAGAACCCCCTACTATAAGTCAAAATCCCGTAACTATCCACCCTTCATTAGCAAATAAAGTAACAGTTATTGATTATACTACACAACCTATATGGTATTTTCCTAAATGGTGGGAAATGTCCAAAAAATATTCACATGAAGACTTTTTTAATATGTCTTATGGTGAAAAAAATAAAAAATTATCATGTTTAATTAGTGGTAAAAGTAGTGCTGAAGGTCATAGAAGTAGATTAAAATTTGTTAATAAACTTATTGAAACAAATCCTGACTTATTAACAGTTTATGGTAGAAATTCTATACCATCTAACAATGGAGCTTTACCCCATGAAGATAAATATTTAGCTTATAAAGATTCTGAATATAGTTTATGTTTTGAAAATTGTTCAATACCTAATTATTTAACAGATAAAATGTTTGATGCCACTTTGATGTGGAGTATGCCAATTTATTTTGGTGCTACTAATGTAGCAGATTATTTACCGCAAGATTCTTATCATTCTCTTAGTAAAAATCTAAATGAAATTGATTTAGAAATGGTTAGGAATGTATGTTTACAACCTCCAACAAAAAAGAATATTAAAGCTATGGAGGAAGCTAGATATTTAATATTAAATAAACATTCACTATGGTCATGCTTGCAGCATGTTATAGAAAATTACTAATAAAAATAAAATTATGGAAGAAGAAATTAAAAAATATTTAGAGGAGAATGATTTTAACTTTAATAACTTTTATACATGGATATCTAAAATTAAAGAATATTTAGATACTGAAAATTATTTTAACTTTGATGACTTTTATACATGGATATCTGAAAAAGATCATATGAAGACATTTGTTGAAGTTGGTGTGTGGAAAGGACATTCAGTGTGTTTTTTAGGTGATAAATTAAGACATAAAAATGTTGATTTATATGCTATAGATTTATTTGATGAAACTTATAGATATGAAGATAACCCACATATTCAAAAACAAAAACCTTTTTTACATGATCTTTTTAAAGAAAATGTTAAAAATGCTAATTTAATTCATAAAATTAAAGATATTAAATCTTGTTCTTGGGATGCTGCTAGTAAATTTGAAAACCAATCAGTTGATTTTCTTTTTATTGATGCTGATCATTCATATGAATCAGTTATTAAAGATATAGTAGCATGGATGCCTAAAATGAAATTTTCAACATCAGCATCTCCTGGTGGTATAATATCAGGTCATGATTATAATAATCCTTGTGGTGTTAAACAAGCAGTAGATGAAAGTTTTGGTGATCGAGTAAAACATATGGGTGCAGCATGGTACGTAGAATTATAAAATTAATTAGGTTTTATAAAAAAGGTTTTGTATATTATTAATAATTAAAAAAAAAATATTATGGCATGGGATAAATGGTTAACAGAAAAAAAATTTACATTATTTAGAAGTTCTATAATTCAAGAACAGTTTATACAATGTATAATGGATAATACTGAAAAAAATGGTAAAATTCTAGAAGCAGGGTTTGGATTTGGGACAACAACAGAATTATTAAGAGATTTGGATTATGATATTTCAGGATTTGATTTAGAATCGATAGCAGTTGAATTAGCAGTAAAAAGATACCCACATTTAAATAATAGGTTATTTGTTGGAGATATATTAGATAATTCTAGCTACCCAGATTTTTATGATACAATTATACATCAAGGAGTATTAGAACATTTTAATGATGAAGATATTTTAAAAATCTTAGAAATTGAATCTAAAAAATGTAAAAATATAATTTTTGATGTTCCAAATAATTTAAGAAAAAACACAGATGATGAAGGTGATAATACTAGATTTGAATCACCACAATTCTGGGAAGATATCATAAGTAAAGCTGGTTTAGAGTATCAAAGATATGGAAGAACATATGATTATGGTAATGATTTATTATCAAACGAATTAAAAAGGTATGATTCTGATTTTATGAAAAGAGCAGGTCGTTCTTGTATATTTGTTGTAAAAGGAAATAAATAAAATGAAAATATATTCAAAAGTAAAACCTAGCAAACTATTACATATCATACATAGATTATCAGAAATAAAGGGGAGAACTGAAATTATTCCTGAAGATAATTTTATTCAATGTGCTGCCTTAAAAATGCCTAAGAATAAAACTTTTCCACCACATAAACATATAACAAAAGATAGACACTATTCCGAACAAATTGCTCAAGAATCTTGGGTAATAATAAAAGGAAAAGTTAAATGTAAGTTTTATGATATTGATGATACATTAATAGCAGAACCTATATTAGAACCTGGGGATGCTAGTTTTACATTATATGGAGGTCATACATATGAGATCTTAGAAGAAGATACAATTGTATATGAATATAAAACAGGTCCATATGAGGGACAAAAACTAGATAAAACTTTTATATAGTGAGTTTTGAAAGTATAAAAATATTTGAAAATAAAATTGCAGATTTTTTTGGAGCAAAGTATGCTATAGCAGTAGATTGTTGTACTCATGGAATTGAATTATGTTTAAGACATGAACATATAAATTCAATTAATGTTCCTAAAAGAACTTACATATCAGTACCATTTTTAGCAGCAAAGTTAAATATATTTCTAGAATTTAAGGATGAAGATTGGAAAGATTACTATTATTTAACTAATAATATTATTGATGCCGCTGTATTATGGAAAAGAAATAGTTATATCCCTGGAACCTTCATGAATATTAGTTTTCAATTTAGAAAACACTTGGCTTTGGGTAGAGGGGGTTGTATATTAACGGATAATAAAGAAGCAGCAATTAAATTAAAGAAAATGTCATATGATGGGAGACACCCAGATATACCTTGGAGAGAACAAAATATAGAAATGATAGGCTATCACTATTATATGACTCCAGAAACTGCTGAATTAGGTTTAGAAAAATTACCAAAAGCAATTAAAACTAAACCAATACAATGGACAATAAATGATTGGCCTGATGTATCTAAAATGAAAGTATTTAATAGTGTAGGGGAAATAGATCCCTACTTACAAACAAGATAAAATATGAAAAAAGCATTTATTACAGGAATAGGAGGACAAGATGGAAGTTATTTAGCTGAATATTTAGTAGAATTAGGGTATGACGTATATGGTATTATTAGAAGACATTCAACTGCAGAAACACAAGATACTAGAATAGAACATATACAAGATAAAATTACGGTAACTTATGGAGATCTTTTAGATCAAGGAGGGTTAGAGAGATTATTAGATAATATACAACCTGATGAAATTTATAATATAGCAGCTCAATCTCATGTAAGAATTAGTTTTGATATCCCCCAATTTACAGTCCATACAAATGCTATAGGAGTTTTAAACATATTAGAAGCATATAGACGCTCATGCCCCAAAGCTAAATTTTACCAAGCTTCTTCATCAGAAATGTTTGGTTTAACTGTTGAAGACGATGGGTTTCAAAGAGAAACTACTCCAATGAATCCAGTATCTCCTTATGGGTGTTCTAAAGTATTTGGTTATAATATTGTAAGAAATTATAGACGTGCTTATGGGTTACATGCTACAAATGGTATATTATTTAATCATGAATCTCCTAGAAGAGGTAGTAATTTTGTTACAAACAAAGTAGTAAAAGCAGCAGTAAGAATTAAATTAGGTTTACAAGATAAATTAGAGTTAGGTAATATGGATTCTTATAGAGATTGGGGACATTCATATGACTATGTAAGAGCAATGCATTTAATGATTCAAAATGATGAACCTGGGGATTGGGTGGTATCAACTATGAAAACACATTCAGTAAGACAAATGTGTGAATTAGTATTTAGTTATTTAGGGTTAGATTATAAAGATTATGTAACTCAAAATCCTAAATTTTTAAGACCTGAAGAATTACCATATTTAAAAGGAGATTCTACTAAAATAAGAAAAGAATTAGGATGGAAAACAACATATACCTTTAAAAGCATGATGGAAGAAATGACTGATCATTGGTTAGAATATTATAAAAAATAAAATATGAAAGTAGCTTTTATAACTGAAATGGGTTTTGATGGTAAAATACTTTCAAATCATCCTAATATGAGAACTGAATTTGCATGGATGTATGCTTTAAATGCAGACCATTTTAATATAAATAATATTTCAAACATTCAAAATTATGATCATGTATTTGTAATTATACCAAAAGGTAAACTCAATTTAAGTGCAGAAGGAACTAAGATAGGAAATCAAATAAATCCTGCTTCTTCTTTACTTTCCTCTAATATAATTGAAGAATTAAAAAAAATAAACAATAAGGTCCACTATATGCAAGAAGGTCCTAGTTGGTGGTTTAATGATTATGAAATAATAGATCAATTTAATTTCTATAACTCACTAGCAGCATGTGATAGTATATTTGCTCATAATGAACATGATAGTAAATTTTACAAAGGTTTATTCCCAGGAAAAAATATAAATGTAATGCCCACCCTTCTTATAGAAGATTTAATTAAAGATATAATACCTAAACCTGAAGATAAAGTAATTATAGGTGGAAATTTTGCTAGATGGTATGGTGGGTTTCAAAGTTATATGGTTGCAGATGAGTTTGAAGTTGAAAAATGGACACAAGAATCACATGCTAAACGTGAAAATGAAGGTAGTATAGATGATTTAAACCATTTACCTAGAATATCATGGGTAGAATGGATGAATATTTTATCAACATTTAAATACGCAGTACATTTAATGCCTACTATAGCAGCAGGTACTTTTAGTTTAAATTGTGCTTATTTTGGAATTCCTTGTATAGGGAATGAAAAAGTAGACACACAGAGAATATGTCATCCTGATTTAGCTGTAGATATAGACGATGTAGAAAAAGCACGTAAATTAGCAAAAAAACTAAAAGAAGATAAAGATTTTTATGGGGTATGTAGTGAAATGTCTAAAATGATGTATCAAGAAATTTATACTTTAAATAAATATAAAGAAAAATTAAATAAAATATTATGAACATAAGTTTAATAATACCAAGTTATAATACAAAGAATCATTTAATAAATACTTATAACTCAATAAGAAAATATTATAAAGATGTTGAAATGGTTATTATTAATGATGGTTCTACAGATAACACATCAGAGTGGTTAGAAGCATTAGAAGATAATAATGTAATTAAAATTAATTCTAAAGAAAGAAAAGGACATACTTTTTTTTATGATGAAGGAATGAGACAAGCTACTAATGAAATAGTAGGTATAATACATTCAGATATGATTATAGGGCCTAATTATATAGAAAATACTTTAAAACATTTAGAACGAGGTAAAGTTGTATGTGCTACTAGAATTGAACCACCTATTCATCCTGAAGGTAAGGAAAAAATAGTAATGGATTTTGGAATGAATGATGATGATCTTAAATTAGATGAATTTGAAAAATTTTGTAATGAAAAATCTAATGAATTTAAAGATATAACTACAAAAGGTATATTTGCACCTTGGGTATTATATAAAGAAGATCATTTTGCTATAGGTGGACATGATCAAACATTTACCCCTTATGGGTATGAGGATTCAGATATTTTTAATAGGTGGATTTTAGCAGGTTATGAAATGATACAAAGTAGAGATGCATTTGTTTATCATTTAACTTGTAGAGGACATAGATGGAATAAAGGAGTAGGTATAGTAAATGATGATTATGAATCAACAATGAATAGATGTAGACATGACTTTATTAGAAAATGGGGTGATTGGATCCAAAATGATGAATATCAATTTCCTATCATTAACCCTAAATATGATATAGGAATTATCCTACATTATAATAATATAGATTTATTACGTAATTTAGAACCATGGTGTAGCAATATTTATTGTGATGCTAATTTAAGAAAACACTTTATAAGTACAGATCAAACAAAATCAAATTATGATTTATCTAAAAGAGTTAAACCTATCTATGATAAAAAAATTAATGAAATTTTAATTACAGTAGATAATAATTTCAATCAACAAGATTTTCAAATAATAAATCAATTATCCGCTATAATAACAGATAACGGAGAAATTGGGAAATTTGAATTAGGCAATTTAAAAATAGAAATTATTAAAATGAAAAATTATGTTAATGGTTTAATTAAGTTATAATATTTATAACCATTAATACCTAAAATTTACTATTATGGATAAGGAAGCTAAAAAAAGAGAGATTACAAATATAGAGATAAGTTATAGTAGTAAAAGGGAATTAAAAGAATTATCAAATAAAGAAGAATTTCGTGGTATTATAATGAAAGATTCTTTTAGGGCTATTAAAGATGCTATTAAAAATAACTATACCACAATAGAATTATTTAATATAGTAAATTTATCTATAATAATTAAACTATCATCTTTATATTTCCCAACAGCATTAAAAAGAATAAGTAATTATTTTGAAGAAAATGAAGAATATGAGAAATGTGCTGAAATTAAACAACTAATTAATAAATTAAAACAATGAAAAATATAAATAAATCAATAGGTTACTTTATAGTAACTATATTTTGGTTAGCAATATTAACTTTTTGCTCTCTAAAAACACAAGCACAAACTTTTGTAAGTACAACACCAGAAAATAAAAATGTAATACTTGAAGAATTTACAGGTATTTATTGTACATATTGTCCTGATGGACATCTAATAGCACAAAATTTACATGATGCAAACCCAAATGATGTATTTTTAATCAATATACATACAGGTGGGTATTCAACTCCAAATAATCCTAATGATCCTGATTTTAATTGTTCATATGGAAGTGTTATTGCTAACAATGCAAATATAGCTGGTTACCCAGCAGGTTCAGTTAATAGAGCAATATTTTCAGGAATTACACCTCAAAATCCGGGGGGAACAGCAATGAGTAGAAGTGATTGGGCTACAGCCGCAAGTGATATTATATCACAACCTTCTTATGTTAATGTTGGAGTTCAAGCAAGTTATGATATGGCAACTGGTCTTTTAACAGTTAATACAGAAACATATTATACTTCAACTACTACTAATATAAATGTATTGCATGTAGCAGTAGTACAAAATAATGTACCTGGCCCACAAACAGGTGCTTCATCATTTAACCCTGGTGCAATAATAACAGGACCTTGGAATCCAACGTATAACCACCAACACATGTTTAGACACTTAATGGATGGTGCTAGTGGTTTAGAATTTACAACAACAACTGCGGGTACATTTATTCCTAATACACATACGTGGCAAATGCCTGCTAATTTATCTAATGGTCAACAAACTAATGGATTCTTTCCTAATTTAGATCCTACAAAT